>UETR01000007.1_pt1 | contig 252621 bp, 198 predicted proteins | sample 1817881 | NCBI WGS metagenome assembly UETR01 (sample SAMEA4730918, study PRJEB27012) | Candidatus Amarolinea aalborgensis | place: Denmark | collected 2014-01-09
CACCTCCGCCTCACGCGTCACCTGGCGCAGTTCCTTGTCTAGGAATTCGTACTTGCGCCGCCAGTCAATGTCCGCCGCCGCATCGGCCAAGAAGAACGTCATGAACTCCGGGAAATAGCGCTCAAGCGCCTCTTTCCAGGGGTTATCGTAGTCGGTCAATCGTTTGCTCATGTCTCAGGCGGCTCGTTGCCGACTTTCCACTGCACACCGCCCAGGAATCCCTGGCCCGGATCGAAATCGTGCGGGGTTTTGATTTCGCCGAAGCGGCGTTCGTAGTTGACCAGGTTTTCGTTCAGGGCGCGCAGCAGCAGCTTGGCGTTCATCGGGGTCAGCATGATGCGGGCGCGCACCCGCACCTGCTGCGGCGCGTTGGGCATCATCTGCCCGAAGTCAATCATCACCTCGGACGGGGAATGGTTGATGATGGCAAAGTTGGCATAGACCAGGTCCAGGTTGTTTGGCACTTCGATGTTCAACTGGCGGGCTGGCTCTGGCGGGCCAGGCGGGCGATTGGCTGGCATGATGAACTCCTCGCTAACCGATGCAGATCGTCGTGCTCGATTGAGTCTGCGCACGATCCCCCTGGCGCGCTGGCGTGAGGATGCCAGGGGAACCGTGTGCGACGGCGCTCAAAATGGGATCTCTTCGTCATGCAATTCGGGTGGGGGTGGGCCAAAATTGCTTGGGGCGCCGCTGGCGGCTGGCCGCGGCGCAGAGCGCGGCGCCGCGGCATTGTACGCGCCCGCAGGCGCGCCGCTGGCGACCCCTGGCGCCGGGGCATCACTGCGACCGCCCAGGAAACGCACATCGCGCGCGGTTAACTCCAGCGACGCTCGCGGCGTGCCATCCTGCGCCGCATAGGCCGAGACCTCTACTTCGCCTTCAATCAATACCATGCGCCCTTTGCTCAGGTACTGGCTGCATGTTTCGGCCAATTGTCGCCAGGCGGTGACGCGGAACCAGGTGGTTTTTTCCTGCACCGAGCCATCCTGCAGCTTGACCTTGCGGTTGACGGCGACGCTGAAACTGGTGACGGGGACGCCGCTGGGGGTGTAACGCATTTCGGGGTCGGAACCGAGGTTACCGACGATCGTGATTCTCTGCCACATTGTTCTGTGTCCTTTCCGTTCGTATTGTGCTCAATCCAACGTGGCGCCGCAGCCACGGTGACAGCAAGCTGTATTGTAGAGGAAACCACGCCAGTTGTCAAAATAGCACAAGTGTTCTTGTGGGTTACACCGTTCTTATGCCGAAATGAGCGTGAGTGCGCCGGGCGCCAGGGCCAGACTGAGCCGCGCGCCTTCCATGCTTGCGTCAGCCAGCGGCAGTTCGAACTGCAAGGGCGTTGCTAACCCATCGGCCTGAAACTCAATGCCAAAATAGCTGCCGCGGAACGTGCGACGCACCACCTGGCCGTGGATGAGATTGGGCCCGGGCGCGCCGTCTGCCGCCGCGCGCGCAGCTTCTGGCCGGATCAGTACAATGACCGCTTGTCCCGACTGCGCGGCGTCGTTCATGGCCGGGGCAAGCTGCAAGGGGCCGAGGTCCGTCTGCACCACTGCGCCGTCGGGGCCAATCGCCCAGCGCCCAGCGATCAGATTGTTCAGCCCCAAGAACTGGGCCACGCCGCGGTTGGCGGGCTGCTGGTAGACCGCTGCGGGCGCGCCGCGTTGGACGATTTGCCCATCGCGCATGATCAAGATGTGATCTGCGATGGCAAACGCCTCTTGCTGATCATGGGTGACGTACAGCGTGGTCAGCCCCACACGCTTGAGGATCGTGCGCAGCTCGCTCAGCAGGTCCGCGCGTAAGGTGCGATCGAGGGATCCCAGCGGCTCGTCGAGCATGAGGAGCTGCGGCTGCGGGGCCAGACTGCGCGCCAGGGCAACGCGCTGCTGTTCGCCGCCGGACAGCTCGTGCACGCGGCGGGCGCCGAAGCCGCGCAGGTTGACCAAGGCCAGCATCTCATCCACGCGTTGGCGAATGCGATCTGGCGCGGCGCCTTGCATACGCAAGCCAAAGGCAATGTTGTCTGCGACGCTGCGATGGGGAAAGAGGGCAAAATCTTGGAACATCAGTCCAAAACCGCGCTGATGCACGGCCACTCGCGTCAGGTCGCGGCCCGCGTAGCTGACCGCACCCTCATCCGCCTGGTCCAGCCCGGCCACGATGCGCAGCAAGGTGGTCTTGCCGCAGCCGCTTGGCCCCAACAGGCAGGCGATCTCGCCGTCGGCCACGGTCAAGGACACCTCTCGCAGCACCCGCGTCGTCCCAAACGCCTTCGACACCCCATTCACACTCAACATTCACTAACCCCCCAAGCTCAATCTTCAATCTGCCATCTTCAATTCCCTAAAACTCCCCCATCTCTCCATACCGCATCCACTCCAGCAGGATGAAGCCAACCGCGCAAACAAGCATGAGCAGGCTGCTGGCAGCCAGGGCCTGGCCGTAATTCAATGCGCCGGGCTGACCCAGGAAGCGGTAGATCGCCAGGGGCAGGGTCGGCGTTTGGGGCCGCGCAATGAGCACGGTGGCGCCGAATTCCCCCAAGGAGACGGTGAAGGCAAAGACCGCGCCCACGATCAGCGCCGGCGCGAGGATCGGCAGGTCAACCTCGCGGCGGACGCGGTCGGGCGCTGCGCCGAGCACCGCGGCGGCCTCACGCAGGTGCGGATGGATGCCGCGCAGCACGGGCAGAAGGCTGCGAATGACGAACGGCAGCGCAACCAGGGTGTGCGCCAGCGGTATCAGCAGCGGCGAGGCCCGCAGGTTGAGCGGGGGCGAGTCCAGCGCCACCAGGAAACCGAGGCCGAGTGTGACCGATGAGGTGCCGAGGGGCAGCATGAAGAGAGGATCGAGCCACGCCGTCGCGCGCTGGCGCGGCCTGGCCAGCAGGTAGGCGCTGAGCACGCCGAGGATCAGCGCCAACGCCAGCGCCGCCGCGGCGAAGAGAAGCGAATTGCGCAGCGCCTCCACCGGCGGCACGAAGAGGATGGACTGGCGCCGGTTGATGAAAAGCTCACGGTAGTAAGCCAGGCTAACGCCGTTCGGTGTGCTGACGGAGCGCGCTATCAACGCCGCCAGGGGCGCCAGAAGTAGCCCAAAGAGGAGGCTGATGCCTGACCCTACCACCAGGCGCTGACGCCAGCCTGTCATGCGCTGCTGTGTGGCCTGCTGCGGTTTGAAGTTGAGCGCGGTGGCGGCTCGCGCTTGCACGCGCGTGTAGACCATCATCACGGCCAGTGTGATCGCCATTTGCACCAGCGCCAGCGCCGCCGCCACCGGCAGGCGGAAGAGGTTGACCGCCTGGCGATAGATTTCGACCTCCAGGGTGGCGAAGCGGGGGCCGCCCAGGATCAAGATGACGCCGAAACTGGTAAAGCAGAAGAGAAAAATCAATAGGCAGGCCGCGGTCAACGACGGCAGCAGTAGGGGCAGCGTAATCTCACGGAAAACTTGCCAGCGGCTGGCGCCCAATACGGCTGCGGCCTGTTCGAGCCGGGGGTCCAAATTCGCCCAGAAGCCGCCTACCATGCGCAGCACGATGGTGGCGTTGTAGAAGACGTGCGCCAACAGGATCATCCAAATCGTCTGCTGAATTTGCACGGGCGGCTGACTGAGATGAAACGCGTGCATGAGCCAGCGGTTGACTTCCCCGTTGGGACCAAGCAGGGCGCTGAAGGCCGCAGCCACCACCACTGTCGGCATGACGAAGGGAACCGTACTGAGCGCCCGCAGCACGGTTTTGCCGGGAAACGTGTAGCGGGCGAACACGTAAGCCGCGGGCAGGCCTACGGCCAGGGTGAGGAGAGTCGAGACAGTCGCCTGCCAGGTAGTGAACCAGAGCACGCGGCCATAGTACGACTCCCGGACGAGTACGGCCACCGGCGTCAGGTCAAGCCGGCCGTCGGGCGCCAGGCTGACGCGCAGAATCTCGAACAAAGGATAGAAGAAAAAGACGGCCAAAAACACCAGCGGGATCATTAGCGCCGCGCTTTGCCACCTCAGCGCGCGCCTGACCTGCTTGCCTCGCTCCATCATCCCTTCACCCTCTCCGGTCTCCGGTCTCCAATCTCCTATCGCAGCACCGCCGTGGTCCACGCGTCAATCCACGCGTCACGCTGCTGGCTGATAGCGTCTGCGGCCAGGATGGCCGGCGCGGCCGGCTGAACAGCAAACTGCGTGAAGAGCGAGGGCAGGCTGGCTGTCCGGTTGGCCGGGTAGACAAACATCTGCAAGGGGATGTCTTCCTGGAAGGGCGGGCTGAGCATGAAGTCAATCCATTTGGCGGCCAGATCACGGTTGGGCGATCCCTTGAGCATGCCGACGAATTCGATCTGGCGGAAGCTGGCGCCGTCTGGCAGAATGTTCCCAGTCGGCGGCGTCGTCAATTTGCCTTCGCTGAAGTATACCTCTGCGGCCGGGCTGGTCGCGTAGCTGACCACCAGGGGGCGCGGACCTTTGCCGCTGCTGCCGCTGAACTGCGTGTAATAGGCGTCCTCCCAACCCTCGCTCACAAGCACGTCGTTGGCGCGCAGCGCCTGCCACCAGGCCAGGTAGCCATCCGGGCCGAAGCGGGCGATGCTGGCCAGCAAGAAGGCCAGGCCCGGGGATGACGTGGCCGGGTTTTCCACCACCAGCAGGCTCTTGTACGCCGGCTTGACCAGGTCTTCCAGGGTCTGTGGCGCAGGCAGCTGCCTGTCGGCAAACCACTGCTTGTCATAATTCAAGCAGATGTAGCCAAAGTCCACTGGCAGCAGGCGGAACTGCGGGTCGAGCTGTAGATCGGCTGGGATGTCGGCCAGGCGTGGGGATTGGTAGGCCTCGAAAATACCACTGTTCAGCGCCCGGCTGAGAAAGGTGTTGTCCACCCCAAAGAAGACATCGGCCAGCGGGTTGTCCTTGCTCAGGATGGCCTGGTTGAGCGCACTGCCCGCGTCGTTGGCCTTCACGATGTGGACCGTGACGTGGTTGGCGTCTTCGAACTGTTTGATCACCGCTTCGCTCGCGGCAAAGCTGTCATGCGTCATGATGGTCAGCGTGCGAGGTCCGGGTGGTGTGGCGGTTGGCGCTGGCGCCGCCGGAACACAGGCGGTCACACCCAGCAGAGTCAGCAGGGCGATGAGAGCGGTGTTTACGGGTGTTTGTCTACGCATTTGGTTGGTCCTCGATATGTACAACCAGGATCAGGCCTTGTTCGATACTCAGCTCGGCTGCTGGGCCGATCAGGATATTGCTGACGCCGCGCGCTGAGCCTAATGCCAGTGTGGCCTCATGCAGCGGCCATTCCAGGTGGCGTGCGGTCACGCCGATAGCCGCGCCGCCGACTGGAATGAGCGACAACGTGTCGCCTGGTTGGCCGGCAATGGTCAGCGGGCGCCCAGGCCGCAGCACGCGTACGGTCTGGTTGCCGTCCACCATGCGGACCTCACGTTCGGCCAAATCCGCGCGCGTCAGCAGGAGGAGATTGGCCAGCGTGTGGTCAATTCGCCCGCCCAACACGCCTACGATCACAATGACCGCAGCGCCTGCCTGCAGGGCATGGTCAAGCGCCAACTCCAGGTCCGTCTCATCCTTGCGCGTGGGCATGATGATGAACGGGCTGCCCTGGGCTGTCAGCGTGGCCTGCGCCGCGGTTGGCAGCGAATCCAGGTCGCCAATGACCAGGTTAGGGCGCCAACCCCAGCGCAGGCAGTGCGCCGCGCCCAAGTCTGCGCCAATCACCAGGTCTCCAGGTTCTGGCTGCAATCCTGCGGGTCGCCTGACCTCTGGACTGCCTGCGACTACAATGGCTCGCATAATTCCTCAGATTCTGAACGATCCTAAAAAAAGGCCGCCTCACCTGAGTGAAGCGGCCTTGTGCGCGACAACAGCATGTCCCTACGCCGGCATTATCCAGGTCAGGTTCAAAGGGTCGAAGCCAGTGGCCTGACGGCCAGGGACTTCCTCTCAACCGGGCATACTCCCAGCTCCCCATCGTGTATTCGTTTTGCTGTACAGTTCTTTTGTTTAGCGGCGTCTACTCCAGGACAGGCTCCAGCAGCTGCTCCATGACCAGATCGTCCAGCACACTGGCTGGCGCGGGCGTGGAGGCAATCACCTTGAGCTCGATTTCCTTGGTGTCCGGATTGTAGTCTGCCAGGACCGTGTCGCCAGGACTGAAGCGGCCGGCCAGGACACCCTCGCTGAGCGGGTCATCGAGCAGGTTCTGGATGGCTCGGCGCAGCGGGCGGGCGCCGTAGTCTGGATCATAGCCGATGTTGGCGACATGTTCCTTGGTGGCGTCGCTGATCTGCAAGCTGATGTTGTGCTCACTGAGTTGCCAATGCACCCGCTTCAGCTCCAGGTCAACGATGTCGGTGATTTGCTGCTTAGTCAGCGCGCGGAAGACCATCACGCCGTCAACCCGGTTCAGGAATTCCGGCCGGAAAGTCTTCTTGAGCGCATCGGTCACCCGCTCGCGCATGGCCTGGTATTCATCTTCGACCTTCTTTTGTTCATCCCGGTTCGGGATGAAGCCCAGGCTGGTTGCGCGCTTGATCAACTGCGCGCCCACGTTCGAGGTCATGATGATGATAGCGTTGCGGAAATCAACCCGGCGGCCTTTGGCGTCGCTCAAGTGCCCATCTTCCATGATTTGCAGCAGCATGTTGAAGACTTCAGGATGGGCCTTTTCGATCTCATCCAGCAGCACGACCGAGTAGGGGCGACGACGCACTGCCTCGGTCAATTGACCGCCCTCTTCATAGCCGATGTACCCGGGCGGCGCGCCCACCAGGCGACTCACATTATGCCGTTCCATGAACTCGCTCATGTCAATCTTGATGAGCGCCTCTTCGCTGCCAAAGAGGAATTCAGCCAGCGTTTTGGCCAGCAGCGTCTTGCCGACGCCCGTAGGGCCGAGGAAGATCAGGGTGGCAATCGGGCGCTTAGGATCCTTGAGTCCGGCGCGAGCGCGGCGCACTGCCTTGCTGACGGCGTCAATGGCCTCTTGTTGGCCTACCACGCGGCGGTGCAGTTCCTGCTCCATTTCAAGCAAACGCGCCGACTCTTCGCCCGCAATGCGCATGAGCGGAATGCCAGTCCACATGGAAACGACTTCCGCCACATCTTCTGCCATCACTTTGGGGCGATTGTCTACATCTTCCCAGCCCATGCGCAGCTGATCAAGCTCATGTTCCAGCTCTACCTCGCGGTAGCGCAGGTCAATGGCGTCGTCATAGCGCTGCGTGTTCAAGGCTTCTTCTTTTTCTTTTTGCAGCGACTTCAGGGTGACGAAGGTCTCGCGCAAGTTGCGTGCATAGGGCGCCTTGTACATCCGCACGCGGCTGGCGGCCTCATCAATCACGTCAATGGCCTTGTCGGGCAAGAAGCGATCTACGACATAACGCGCGGCCAGCGTGGCTGCAGCGTGGATCGCATCTTCTGTGATCTCCAGCTTGTGATGGGTCTCGTAGGCGCCCTTGACGCCGCGCAGAATCTCCACGGTTTCTTCGATGGTCGGCTCGAAGACCTGCACTGGCTGGAAGCGGCGCTCCAACGCGGCGTCGCCTTCGATGTAGCGGCGATACTCGTCCAGCGTCGTCGCGCCGATGCACTGCAGCTCACCGCGCGAGAGAGCAGGTTTGAGGATATTGGCCGCGTCGACCGAGCTGCCGGCCGAACCTGCGCCTACCAGCATGTGCACTTCGTCAATGAAGAGAATACTGGCCGTGTTCTTGATCTCTTCGATCACCTTCTTGAGCCGCTCTTCAAATTGGCCGCGATACATCGTGCCGGCGACCAACGAGCCTACGTCAAGGGTCAGCACGCGTTTGTTGAGCAGCAGCTCCGGCACGTTGCCTTCGACGATGCGTTGGGCCAGACCCTCGACAATAGCCGTTTTACCGACGCCCGGCTCACCGATGAGGGCCGGGTTGTTTTTCGTGCGCCGGCACAGAATCTGCACCACGCGCTCGATTTCCTTTTCGCGGCCGATGACACGATCGAGCTTGCCTTCTTCCGCCAGCGCGGTCAAATCGAGGCCCAATTGATCGAGCATGGGCGTCTTGCGTTCAGCCTTCTGTTTTTCTTTGGTGAGCTGAGTCTGGCTCTGCAGGATGCTGCGCGCAGTTTGGGTGCGCAGCTTATCCAGGTTGACGCCCAGGCTGCGTAGAACGTTGACTGCGATGCCGTCGCCCTCGCGCACAAGTCCCAGGAGAAGGTGTTCTGTGCCGATGTAGTGATGGCCCATCAGCCGCGCTTCGTCAATGGCCAGCTCGAGGACGCGTTTGGTGCGCGGGGCCAGGTTGGGCTTGCCTATCGGCATGCGTTCTCCACGACCCACGGTGCGCTCAATCGCCCGCACGACATGGCTGCCCTCCACACCCAATTCTTGCAGCACCTTCACCGCCACGCCATTTTCCTCGCGCACCAGGCCGAGCAGCAGGTGCTCGGTGCCGATATAGTTGTGGTTAAGGCGCTGCGCTTCCTCTTGAGCCAACTGGAGGACGCGACGCGCCCGCTTGGTAAACCGATCAAACTTGTCTGTCATGATGCCAATTCCTTTGGCTAATCAAACCGCTGTTGATATGGTTGAGACTATGTCACACTGAGAAGGGCCAATCTGATAGCCAGGTATGGTCATCCTTCATCATGTGCGGCCTGCCATCGTTCGCTGCGCAGTGTAACCAACATGAGCCGCCGATTCGGTGAGAAGTCGTACTCTTTAGCGGGTTAAAAACGAACCTGCCAGGCTGGTTCAACCTGACAGGTTTTGTTTCGGCCAGTTTGTCTAGTCTACAGCCTCTGGGCTGTCACTATCATCGGCGCTGGCAGGCTCATCTTCACCCATCTCGGCCAGCTGCTCACGCCAGTCCATCTCGGTGTATTCTTCCTCCGGCGCTTGCTTGAGGCTGAGACCGATCCGGCGGCGCTGCGGATCAATGCGAATGATGCGCAGCCTCATGCGCTGGCCTTCGCGCAAGACGTCACGCGCATGGCCGACGCGTTTTTCGGACAGTTCCGAAAGATGAATCAAGCCTTCGATGCCGTCATCGAGGCGGGCGAATGCGCCGAAGTTTGTCAGCTTGGTGATCGTGGCGTCTACCAATTGGCCGACCGCGTAGCGTTCGTGGACAACGCTCCAGGGTTCGGGCTGCAGGCGGCGCAAACTAAGGCCGATCCGCCGGCGTTCCATGTCCACATTGAGCACGTACGCTTCAACTCGCTGACCAATCTTGAGCACTTCGCCGGGATGATTGATGTGCCCCCAGGTGATTTCGGAGAGGTGCACCAGCCCATCAGCGCCGCCCAGGTCAATGAACGCGCCGAAGTCAGACATGCTGGTGACAATGCCGGTGCATTTATCACCCTTTTTCAACTCAGACAGCAGGCGCTCTTTGGCCTGCTTACGCCAATCGCGGTTTGCCTGCCGTTCAGACAAGATCAGACGGTTGCGTTTCTGATCCATCTCAACGACTTTCAGCTTCAGTTTCTTGCCGACCAAGTCTGCCAGGCGCGCTTCCAGATTATCACTGGCGCCATCCTGCGACATAGATTGCACAGAAACCAACTGCGATGTGGGGACAAAGCCGCGCAGCCGGCCAACCTTGATGGTGACGCCACCACGGTTGAAACCTGCTACGAGCCCCTCGAACACTTCCTGGCTCTTGAGCAGTTCTTCTGCCTTGAGCCAATCGCGTTCTTGCTGGGCGCGGCTAAATGACAAGACCACATGGCCTTCTTCATCCTCTGGGCGAACGACGTAGACCAGTATCTCATCGCCAACCGTGAGCTTAGCAAGAGCTTCCTTGCCAACGCGCTCCAGTTCGCGATCAGAAATGATTCCTTCAGACTTGGCGCCAATGTCTACTAGAATCTCGGTTGGCGTCACGCGGACGATAGTTCCCTTGCGCACAGAGCCACTCGACAGCGGCTCAAACCCAAACGAACTATCCATCAACTCAGCCATTGGATTAACGTTTTCGGCCTGTGGCACCTCCTGTCCGGCAGTCAACGTGGGCGATAAATCGAGGTTTTCCATCCTAACTTGCGACATCTCCTCTTTGGTGGGTTTCGCTATTATAATGGATGTAGCGCCGAAACGCAAGAACGTTGCTTAGGTGGTAAAACAAAGACTTCCGAAGTCTGCCAGGCTCCGGAAGTCCCCGTTCATGGTAAGCGATTGACTATCGCCGTGCGCGTTTGACGGGCGCCGCGGGTCGTGACGGGGCGGGCGCTCGCGAGGCAACGGCCGCCTGCATGGCCGGCGCTGGGGGGCCGCCCGGGGCTGCGCCGCTCTCCTCGTCGCTTTGCTTGTGACAATGTTTATACTTCTTACCGCTGCCGCACCAGCAAGGATCATTGCGGCCAATGGCGGCGCCGCTGCGGCGCACAGGTCGCGCCTGTCCATCATCCCGATTGGTCTGTAGATTCTGCAGTCTGCGCGCCGGCTCGGCTCTGACCTGTTGTGGTTGTACGTGGAAGATATTCCGTACAATGTCGTGCTGGATGTCTGCCATCAAGCCCTGGTACATCTCAAAGGCTTCTTTTTTGTACGCCAGCAGCGGCTCTACTTGGGCAAAGGCGCGCAACCCAATGCCTTCACGCAGTTGATCCAGGTCCGTCAGGTGGCGCTGCCAGCGGTGATCCACGACCTCCAGCATCACTCGGCGTTCGGCATAGCGCATGAACTCGGCGCCATGTTCGCGCTCTTTGGCTTCATACGCCAGCGCCGCCAGCTCGCACAGGTGGTCAATCAATTCATCCTGGGTTTGCTCCTCCCAAGCCGCCACGGTTTCGTCACGGGGCAGCGGCAGGATGGCCGCCACAGCCAGGTGCAGTGCGGGGATGTCCCATTCCGATCGGTCTTGCGTCGCGCTGAATGATTTGACGACAGACTCCAATTCGCTTTCCACCATCCCCATAATCGTTGGCTGCATGGTGGCTTTGGTCAGAATCTGACGGCGCTGATCGTAGATGATCTCGCGCTGCTTGTTCACCACATCATCGTATTCGAGCACGTGCTTACGGATATCGAAGTTGTAACCCTCAACGCGCTGCTGGGCGTTGGCGATGGATTTGCTCACGAGATTGTGCTCGATGGGCATGCCGTCTTCAACCCCTAGCCGGTTCATGAGTCCGGCAACGTTCTCGCCGCCAAAACGGCGCATCAGGTCGTCGCTCAGCGACAAGAAGAAGCGTGAAGACCCAGGGTCGCCTTGACGGGCGGAGCGGCCGCGCAACTGGTTGTCAATGCGCCGCGCCTCATGCCGTTCCGTGCCGACGACGTGCAAGCCGCCCAAGTCCCACACCTTCTGCCGGTTTTTCTTGACCTCGATCTCCGCCTCGGCCAGGGCCTGCTCCCACAAACCTGGCTCCAGGCTGGTCAAGTCGTGACCTTGCTTGCGCAGTTGATCGCGCGCCATGCCTTCCGCATTGCCGCCCAGCAAGATGTCCACGCCGCGACCGGCCATGTTCGTGGCGATGGTCACACCGCCAGGGCGCCCGGCCTGTGCAATGATCATGGCTTCGCGCTCGTGCTGTTTTGCGTTGAGCACACTGTGCGGCACGCCGCGGCGCTTGAGCATCCCGGAGAGCATCTCCGATGTTTCGATGGCGACGGTGCCGACCAGAACCGGCCGTCCTTCGCGGTACTTCTCTGCCACATCCTCGACCACCGCTTTGAACTTGGCTTCCTGGTTCTTGAATATCAAGTCTGGCAAGTCCAAACGCCTGAAGTAGCGGCTGCCAGTGGCCGGGTCTTCGTAGGTAACCAAGTCAGCGCCGCCAACTTTCTCACTGTGTGTCGTCAGCTCCCCACGTTTGGCGCGGTATTCGATGTTGGTCGGGATCATGGTCACATCGAGGTTGTAGATCTTGCCGAATTCCTCGGCTTCCGTGGCGGCTGTGCCGGTCATGCCCGCCAGTTTGTGGTACATGCGGAAGAAATTCTGAAACGTGATGGTTGCCAGGGTCAGACTCTCACGCTGTACGCGCACATTTTCTTTGGCTTCGATGGCTTGATGCAGACCTTCTGAGAACCGCCGGCCGTACATCAGGCGTCCAGTGAATTCATCCACGATGATGACTTCCCCATCCTTGACGATATAGTCGCGGTCCAAGCTGTAGATCACATGCGCGCGTAGGGCGTTGTCCAAATAGGGTGTTTTGTCGAAATGCTCCGGCGAGTAAAGATTGTCAATCCCCAGCATTTCTTCGATCTTACTGACGCCTTCTTCGGTCAGCGTGACGACGCGTTCTTTCTCTTCGACCTTGTAATCCTCTTGCGGCCGCAGCCGTTTGACCAGCACGGCAAAGGTGCGGTAGAGATCGGAAGACTCTTGCGCCTGGCCCGAAATGATAAGCGGTGTGCGCGCTTCATCAATCAGGATGTTATCCACCTCGTCTACAATCGCGTAGTGCAACTCGCGCTGCGCCGCCTCGTCCGCAGCAAAAATCATGTTATCGCGCAAGTAGTCGAAGCCAAATTCGTTGTTGGTGCCGTAGGTAATGTCGGCCTCATAAGCAGCGCGCCGCGTGACCGGGCGCAAACCCTGATAACGATCATCGGCTGACTGGAAAGTGGGATCGAACACAAAGGAGCCGAGATCAGGATTGGCTGCGGCCGACTGAATCACGCCGACGCTGACCCCCAGCCGATGATAGACTGGCCCCATCCATTGCGCGCCGATTTTGGACAGGTAGTCGTTGGGCGTCACCAGGTGCGCGCCATGGCCGGCCAGGGCGTTCAGGTAAAGAGGCAGGGTAGCCACCAGCGTCTTGCCTTCGCCGGTGCGCATCTCAGCGATCTTACCCTGGTGCAGCACGATGCCGCCGATCATCTGCACATCATAGTGACGCAGACCGATGGTGCGCCGGGCCGCTTCACGCACGGCCGCAAACGCGCGCGGCAGAATGGCATCCAGCACTTCGCGCTCAGCGGCCTTCAGGTCCTTGACGGCTTGCTCCCATTCGGCGCGACGGCTCTGCTGTTCGCTGAGGTCCGTTTCCTGTACGTATATTTCGCGCGCCTCTTGCGCGGCCGCGCGCGCGTCGGCCGTTTCCGCAATCACGCGCTGGCGAAAGCTCTCTGTTTGCGCGACCATCTCATCGTCGGTCTTGGCGCGCATCTCGTCTTCTAGGTCGTTGATCTCATCAATCAATGGTTGCAGGCGTTTTACTTCGCGTTCATTGGGATCGCCTACCACCATAGTCAGTAGTTTCTTGAACATCTCAGCGTTTTATCCTCAGTCGCCAAAAAATTATGTGCCATTATGTGCGGCAAGCGGGCGCCATTGCGCCTGTTGCCTTGGGCAGAAAAAGAAATCTATTCGAGCGTGCAGTATAGCATAACAACAGCGCCGTGGATAGGAGTGATCATACCCATTGCGCTGTTGATTGTTCGACATCGGCGCGCCACGACGACGTTGCGCTGCGTCGGGCGCTGCGATACTCGGCCTGCGTGCTGTGATCAGGCGTTAGCGATCGCCCGCAAAGCCTCCGTCTGGCAAATTGTGATCCAGCGCGTCCCATTTGTCAAACAGCGCGCCCACCGATTCACCGCGATGGGTGCGCAGAATCACATCGCTGAGCATTTCGGCCACCGAGACAACCTTTAGTCTCTCGCCGATCACGTCGCTCTTTGTCTGCGGGATCGTCACCGTGTCGGCGACAACAACCTGCTTGAAGACTGAGTCGCGCAGATTGGTGGCGGCCGGCTCGGATAAGACGGCATGCGTGGCGCAGGCATAGATTTCGATGGCGCCCTTAACTTTGACAAATTGGCCGGCGAGGGCCAGAGTGCCCGCGGTGTCAATCTCGTCATCCACGACGATGACGTTCTTGTCCTTGACATCACCGATCAGGTCGAACATCTGGGTTTGTTTGCCATCATACGAGCGCCGTTTTTCGATCACGGCCAGCGGCACCGCAAAACGGGCCTGCTGTGCGGGGTCTGGCGCCGCCAGGCTGCCGGTGGCGGCGAAGCGCAGCTTTTCGGAGAGTCGTTCGGCAAAATTGCGCGCTCGCCGCACACCACCCACATCGGGCGAAACCACCACCACGTTTGGAATCTGCAGCCGCGCGAAGTGATCCACCAGCGGGTAGAGCGCCGTCAGTTCATCGGTCGGGATGGTGAAAAAACCCTGGATCTGGCCCGCGTGCAGGTCTACCGTGACGAACCGATCCGCGCCCGCGACGGTAATGAGATCAGCCACCAGCCGCGCGGTGATGGGCACGCGCGGCTGATCCTTCTTGTCGGTGCGGCCGTAGCCATAGTAGGGCAGGACGGCCGTGATGCGACCGGCTGAATCGCGATGAAGCGTATCCAGGCAGATCAGCAGCTCCATCACGTTGTCATTGGTCGGCGCGGAGGTGGATTGAATCAGAAAAACATCCTTGCCCCGCACGCTCTCGCCCAGCCGACAAAAGGTATTGCCATTCGAAAACGTGGAGATTTCGATTTTGCCCAGCTGGAAATCAGCGCCTTGTTTCAAGCGCAGATACCGGCAGATCGTGTCAGCCAGTGGATGACCGGCGGTCCCGGAGAAAACGGCCATTTTGCCGTACATGCTTAGTCCGGCCATGTCAGCGTCCATATTCTTGTGATTGATAACGAATGCATCGCAGATCGCCACTCCCCGCTGCGCCCCTGACGTCGCCCTGTCACGCCAGCGCGGTCAGCAACTGATCGGCCGCAGTGTATGGATCCAGCGCGCGGCTGACGATCTGGTCTACGATGCCATGCAGCGATTCTTGCGGAATGAGCGCGGCCAATTTTTCCAACATACGGCGGCGTACAATGCCTTCAAGCTCGTTTGCGGCCCGCACACGCTCGCGCGCGTTCCAGAGGTCGCTGCGGATCAAAAAGGCGCGATGCTGTTCGATGGCCGCGACCAATTCTGGAACGCCGTTGTCTTGCAGGGCGACCGTCTTGATGATGGGAGGCTCCCAGGCCACGCCGCGATGCATGCTTGGCGTCTCGATGGTCATCAACTGCCCGTGATGCGAAATACCACGCACCTCTTCAGGCGCAATGCCCAGCATCATCTTCAACGCCATCACGGTGCGGTCTGCGCCCTCGCGGTCAGCCTTGTTCACGACAAAGACATCGGCAATTTCAAGCACGCCGGCCTTGATGGCTTGCACTTCGTCGCCCAGGCCCGGCGCTTCGACGACGACGGTGGTGTGCGCGGTGCTGGCAATTTCAACCTCAGCCTGCCCAACGCCCACCGTTTCCACCAGCACGCGATCGAAGCCGGCCGCGTCGAGGGTGATGATGACATCCGCCGTGGCGCGCGCCAGGCCGCCCAGGCTGCCGCGCGTGGCCATGGAGCGAATGAAGATGCCTGGATCGCCGCTCAAATCGCGCATGCGCACGCGGTCGCCCAACAGCGCCCCGCCGGTGAACGGACTGGTGGGATCAACGGCCACGATGCCGACAGATTTTCCCTGTTGACGATATACTTTGGCCACGGCGTTGACAAGGGTGCTCTTGCCGGTGCCTGGCGAACCGGTGAAGCCGATCACGGCGGCCTGGCCCGTAAAGGGATAGAGGCCCGTCAGCAACTCTTGCGCGGGTCTGCCTCCGCTTTCGACCACGGTGATGGCACGCGCCAGAGAGCGACGATGACCCTGACGCAGTTGGGCAATCAGTTCAGCCGGTGATTGGTTCATGGTTACGCTGGAACCGCAGCCCTTACTTGTGCGCGAATGAAATCAACGATGTCCTGGGTTGAGGTGCCAGGCCCAAAGACGCCCTTGATCCCCATCGCCTTCAGAGCTTCCACATCTTCATCCGGGATGATGCCGCCCATCAGCACGACAATGTCATCCATACCGCTCTGCTGGATCTCCTGCATGATCTTCGGGGCCAGCGCCATGTGCGCGCCGGAGAGAATGGAAAGGCCAATAACGTCCACATCCTCTTGCAAAGCCGCTTCCACGATCATTTGCGGGGTCTGCCGAATCCCGGTGTAGATCACCTCAAAGCCGGCATCACGCAAGGCACGCGCCACCACTTTGGCGCCGCGATCGTGACCGTCCAAGCCCGGCTTGGCCACTAACACGCGAATTTTCCGTTCACTCATAACAATTCAATGCTCCTTGTTTGTTCTGACGCTCGACGAAATTAGAAGAAGACTGGCTCGTGATAAATCCCAAACACCTCACGCAAGACGTCGCACATCTCGCCCAGGGTCGCATAGGATTTGGTTGCTTCGATGATAGGCTCCATCAGGTTGCCGGTCGGCGCGCGGGCGGCATCGGCCAGACGCCGCAGCGCTTGCTGCGTGGCCTGGTTGTCGCGGCCGCTGCGCACATCGTGCAGGCGCTTCAACTGGCGCGCGTAGCCCTGTGGATCCATCGCCAGGATCGGGATACCGGTTGTATCTTGGCTGGCAAACTCGTTGACGCCGACGATGGTGCGATGGCGCGTGTCAATTTCCTGTTGATACCGGTAGGCGGCTTCGGCAATCTCGCGCTGCATGAAACCGCCTTCGAGCGCCGGAATAACGCCGCCCAGGGCTTCGATGCGCTTGAGATAGTGCAGCGTCTCGGCTTCGGTCTGGTTGGTCAGGGCTTCGACGAAGAAGGAACCAGCCAACGGGTCCATCGTGTTGGCAACGCCGCTTTCGTGCGCAATGATCTGCTGCGTGCGCAGGGCGATGGTGACCGCTTTGGCGCTGGGCAGAGCCAGCGCCTCGTCCATCGAGTTGGTATGGAGGGATTGGGTGCCGCCGAGGACGGCTGCCAGCGCCTGAATGGCGACGCGCACGATGTTGTTTTCCGGCTGCTGCGCAGTCAGGCTGACGCCGGCCGTCTGCGTGTGGAAACGCAGCATCCAGGAGCGCGGGTCTTGCGCGCCGTATTTCTCACGCAGGATGCGCGCCCAGATGCGGCGGCCAGCCCGATACTTGGCAATTTCTTCGAAGAAGTCGTTGTGTGCATTGAAGAAGAAGGAAAGGCGCGGGGCAAAATCGTCCACCTTCATGCCACGGGCGATGCAGGCATCTACATAAGCCAGTCCATCGCCCAGGGTGAAGGCCAGCTCTTGCACCGCCGTGCTGCCGGCCTCGCGAATGTGATAACCCGAAATGCTGATGGTGTTCCACAGCGGCATGTGCTGCGTTCCAAACTCGATGGTATCTACGACCAGGCGCATGGAGTGGCTGGGCGGGAAGAGGAATTCCTTCTGCGCAATGAATTCCTTGAGAATGTCATTTTGCAGCGTGCCGCGTAACTGGCTGCGTTGATAGCCTTGCTTCTCAGCGGCCACAATGTACATGGCCCAGATGATGGCGGCGGGACTGTTGATCGTCATGGACGTGCTGACGTCGCCCAGGGGAATTCCATCGAAAAGGGCTTCCATGTCGGCCAGCGAGCTGACAGCCACGCCGCACTTGCCAAATTCGCCCAGGGCTTCAGGCGCATCGCTGTCATAGCCATAGAGGGTGGGCATGTCGAAGGCCACCGACAGCCCCATGTTGCCCTGGCTCAGGAGGTATTTGTAGCGGGCGTTGGTCTCCTCGGCTGTGCCAAAACCAGAGAACATGCGCATCGTCCACAGCCGACCACGGTGCATGGTGGGATAGACGCCGCGGGTGAACGGGTACTCGCCCGGCAGTCCCAGGTCTTGGGCGTAGTCCATGTCCGCCACATCCAACGGTGTGTAGAGGTGATTGATGGGAACGCTTGATGTGGTGATAAACTCGCGCTGGCGTTCTGGTGCACGCGCCCGCGTTTGTTGCAGCGTGGTCTCTTCCCACTGCTCAACCGCCTCTTGGATTTGGGCCAGGCTGGCTTTGTCGTACATGTTCGTCACCTCCGTGGTGCAATCGCTTGCCAAGGCGCCACAACGCAGTGCGTCATTGCAGCGCGTTACTCTTACTCATTTTACCCGAAGTAGGCGTCGTGCGCCAGTTATGGCGTGAGCGGGAATAGACCTCACTTTGCCGCCTAAGAAAATAGGCGCCGTGCGCAGCCGCTTGCCGTATGAATCACGGCGCTTCCAGCCACTGCCCACTCAGCGCCGCGTGGATGCACTGTTCCAACTCTCCGAAACGCATGGTGACGCCGCTGTGCGCCGGCGCGTAACAGGCCATCTTACCCGCGTTCGTCGCCATACTCTTGATGCCGAGCTGCTTGATGGGCGCGACCACGGCGCAGGTGTCGGCTACCACCAGACCGCCCGCGCCTTCGATGTCTTGCACCCAGCCGGCCGCTTCGGCGCGCTGGCGAATCAAACGGCCAGTGGTGACCCACAGCCGCGTGGCAAGATGCTGACCGCGCACCGCCTCCGCCACGGTCTGGATTTCACTCAGACTGGCGTGCGGACAGCCGATCGTCACCAGGTCAATCGCGGACACTTCTGGATTGGCATCCATGACTGCATAGGCCGGGGCCAGGCTTTCGATGCGCAGGCGACGGGCGCCGGCCTGAATCAAGGACTCGCCCAGGGCGGCGGCTTCGGGCGTGTAGCCAGCGATGTGATAGAGCGCGACCGCGCCGTAGCCAGCCAGGGCCGCGCCCAGGGTCTTGAGCCGGTCGCCGGCCGCGCCGCCGCTGGTCACGTCGGCTGGCAAGGGCGGCAGCCAGGCGCCCAAGTCGCTGAACCAGAGGCAGCCGTTGCCCACCTGCTTGCCAATCAAATAGCCCAATGCGCCAAAATCGGCGATTGATCGCACCGGGCAGGCGATCTCGATGATCCAGTTGGCGCGGCGCCCCTCATCGAGGTGATAGCCGTAGCGCGCAGTGCGTCCCACAATGGCCGCGGCCAGCGCGCTGGGGCCGCCTTCGCGATTGGTGCGCAAGGCCAGGATCGAATTGCCGAAGGCGACCGCACTCGATTCGGCCCAGGCGACGTGATCGCCCATGCGCAGGCCGGATTCGGGCAGCAGGTAGGGCACGCAGCTAAGGGTCTGCTGCACGCCGAGCTTGCTGAACGCGCTAATCGCCTTCAGCTGCGGCTTGGCAAAGGCTTCGGCGATGCCCATTTCTTGCCAGCGCGCCTCTTCCATGCCCATGGGGTTGAGCATCGTGGATACGCGCACGCGGCCCCCATCGTCCGCCCACTGGCTGAGGAAGGCAACGCCTGCGTCGCCGATGTTTTTGTAGCTGACGCCGGCAATCTGGGCGTGCGTGATCGGCGCCAGGTCTGGCGCGCCATAGATGCGGCCGAGCGTCGCCACAATCTCCATGGCGCGCTGCACGCCTGGCCCCTGCGCGCCCTGTAACATCGCTTGTTCTTCGTCGTTCAAATAGAGGTCACTCATCGTTTGTTCATCCGTTGTGAGCCATGGGCGCCAGCCGGCGTCCGGTGAATACGTTGGCTGTTGATGCAGCCGGCAGCGCGGAATATCCGGTGTTCCCTAGCGGCTGCGGTTGAGAAGATGATCCAGCAGCAGGAAAATGACGAGCGCGATGACCAAAATCATCGCCGCAAAGCCCAAGGGCGACAAGGGCACAATGAAGACAATGCGCACTTTCTGCCAAATGATGAGCAAGGCCACGATCAAGGCAATCGTGAACAGTAAACTGCGCGAACGTAGATTCATGATACTCCTCCAAACGGTCTGCCGACGCGCGCCTATCTTAGCACTGGAAATCAGAAAGCAGCAAAATGATGCACGTCATGGTTTGGCCCAGGTTTGCTCACTAGACTGTAGGTCATCCTCTAGTCGTCTACTCGCGTTGGGGCTGCCTGTGGCGCCTCGCCTGCACCTGAGCGCGCAGTCGGCTGATTGTATTCGACGAAGTTAGTTTTGGATGTCGCACTCCCGTCACGTGGTGGAGGAAGAACGGTGTACGACCTGATTATTATCGGCGGTGGACCAGCCGGACTGGCGGCCGCCGCCTATGCCCTACGTCAACATTTGAACGTCTTACTCATCGGCGACCAGGTGGGAGGGCGCGTGGGCTGGCGTTTGGATGTTCCGTGGTTGGAAAACCAACACAGCCTGGCGGGCGAAGACCTGGTGCGTGCGCTCAAAGCTGAAGTGCACCTGCGGCACCTTGCGCGTGTGCTCGATCGGGCCGTGGCGGTGGAGACCTTCAACGAGTTTTACCGGGTGCAAACCGCCGCTGGGGTTTTTGAAACGCGCACGCTGCTCATAGCAACCGGCGCTTATCCCAAACGCCTGCAGGCGCCTGGAGAAGAAACCTTCTATCTGCGCGGGCTTTCCTATTCGGCTATCACCTATGCTTCGGCCATGTTGGACCGGGTCGTCGCGGTGATTGGCGACGGCCCGCTGGCTCTGCGCAGCGCGGCCGAATTGGTGCGCGCGGCCGCCCGCGTCTACCTGGTGGCGGCCGATCCTGCTTGCCGCCAGACCCCTTGGGGTCGTCGGCTGGCCGAAGCGCCGCACCTGACCTGGCTCACCGGCTACCGGGTTGAAGCTATTGCAGGCACGGAGTACGTGGAGGAGCTGGTGGTGCGCGGCGCGCATGGCCTACAAACGCTCAAAGTAGACTGCGTCTTCGTTGAAATTGGCCTGGAAGCGGACTCGGGTCTGGTGGCGCACCTGGTGCAGCATGATGCGCAGGGGCGCATCACGGTGGATCAACGCAATCGCACGAGCCGGCCTGGCATCTACGCAGCCGGGGATGTGACCGATGTCTATGCGGAGCAGATTTTGGTGGCCGTGGGTGAAGGGGCTAAGTCCGCGCTGAGCGCCTCCGAGTATCTGGCTGAGCTGGGATCGTAGCGGCCGAGGCGCGGTCCCGTGATGCGCGCGGAAGTCTCTCTACGCGTCGCTGCGTACACGCTTACTGACGTACACGATGTCCAGATGATGATGATAGCCGGCGGCCGCGAAAAGGGCCAGCGAGGCGTCGTTCCAGCGCTCGATCAATGCGCTCCAGATTTCGATGCCCAGGCTGGCGAACCAGGCTTCGCAGGCGGCGATGAGGCGTTGAGCCACGCCGCGGCGGCGATACGCTGGCGCGACCGCCAGGCGGTTTATGATGCCTCGCCGGCTGTCGTGGGTCGCAATCACCACGCCGACCAACGCGGGGCCGTCCCACAGCCCGATGACCCGCTGCATCTGGCTTGCCAGTTGGCGGGCAAACGCTTCACGGCTGTCACGGCCGGCAGGTCGAACAGAGAGCTTGGCCAGTTCCCAGAGAGCCAGCAGGCGATCGTAGTCCGCTGCGCTCAGCAGGCGTTCTTCAAGTCGGTCGGTTTCAGGCATCGAAAGTTCCTTGTGAAAGGAGTGTACCATGCAAGCACGCGATATCATGACCAGACAGGTCATTACGATCGGCCCCGATGCAACGGTAGACGAATTGGCCGAGTTGCTGACCAGCCAGCGCATCAGTGGGGTGCCGGTGATGGACAGCAGCGATCGCCTGGTTGGCGTTGCCACTGACGCCGATGTGATTAGCAAGGCCGGCGCGCGCGTGGGCGACATCATGACGCCGCACCCCATCACGGTGCGCGAAGAGGCGCCGTTGGAAGAGGTGGCGATGATCCTGGCCGGCCATCACATCAAGCGCGTGCCCGTCATGCGCGGCGACGCGCTCGTGGGCCTGGTCAGTCGGGCGGACATCGTCAAGGCCGTGGCCCGCCGCACCTGGCGCCCCGATCAGATCGTGGATTACGAGCTGAGCATCGCCTAGTTCAAGCATCTGAGCGTTGCCGTATTCTGCCATTGTTAGTAACGGCGCAGGCACTCTGCGCCGACTGCAGCCGCCGAATGAATTCGGGCCGCAAGGGCGTTCCGCCCCCAGGACTTCGGCGAGGCTTCGATGATCTCAGCCGAATCGCTCAGTCGAGCCGTCGGCCGTCGCCGACCAGCCTCGCATATCCGCAGGTTGGACGCCCGGTGGTGCGCCCAACAGGCGCGATTTCAATCGCTCGCTGGCGCGCCGCCTGAGTCGTTGCCATGACCGGCGCAGAGGAACACAGAAGGCGATGAATTCCCGTCGCCAATCTCCGCTCCTCTGCACCCCACCTGCAGTTTATCCCCTGCTCCGTTGCGTCTACTCGTCTACCGTGCGCAAGTGCAGTTCGCGCAATTGCCCGGCTGCGATCGGCGAGGGCGCGCCAAAGAGCAAATCGCTGGCGGTGGCCGTCTTGGGGAACGCGATCACCTCGCGAATGTTGCCCGCGCCAGCGAAGAGCGCCACGAGCCGCGCCATGCCCAGGGCGATCCCGCCGTGCGGCGGCGCGCCAAACTCAAAGGCGTCCAGAAGCTGACTGAATTGAAGCTGCTGCGTCTCCTCGTCAATGCCGAGCTGCGTGAACAGGCGGTTCTGCAGGTCGCGGCGGTGAATACGGATGCTGCCGCCGCCCACTTCCCAGCCATTCAAGATCACATCATAGGCCTTGGCGCGTACGCTGCCCGGATCGGACTCAAGGCGCTCCCAATCTTCGTCCAGGGCTGAGGTGAACGGATGGTGCACGGCGGTCCAGCGCTGCTCTTCGGCGCTGAACTCCAGCAAGGGAAAGTCCGTCACCCAGCAGAAGGCAAAGACGCTGTCGTCCATCAGCCCCAGGCGACGTCCCAGCTCCAGGCGCAAATTGCTGAGCGCCTGGGCCGTGACCGCGGGGGCCGCCGCGACGACGAGCACCAAGTCGCCCGGTTGGGCGCCGGTGCGTGCAAGCAGGCCCTGGAATTCATGGGGCGAAAGGAATTTGGCAAACGATGAGCGCACATGGTCCCGATCGGGCGTCACGTCCGCGGGGAGCGCCAGCCAGGCCAGCCCCTGCGCACCGTAGCGCTTGACCATCTCGGTTAGCTCATCCACTTGCTTGCGGGAATACCCGGCGCAGTGGGGCGCGCAAATCGCCTTGATTTGATCGCCCTTGGCCACGGCGTTGGCGAAGACGCCAAACGCGCTGTCCGCAAACAGGTCGCTCAAGTCGCATAACTCCAGGCCAAAACGGAGGTCGGGGCGGTCATTGCCAAAGCGCGCCAGGGCTTCCGCGTAGGTCAGCCGCGGGAAAGGGACCTGCTGAATGCGTTTGCCGGTGACGCTGGCTTCGCCGGGCAGGGCCACGCTCTCAACCAGATGAATCAGCATCGCTTCGATCAGCCCCATCACATCATCGCGATCCACAAACGACATTTCCAGGTCGAGCTGCGTAAACTCCGGCTGCCGGTCCGCGCGCAGGTCTTCGTCGCGGAAGCAGCGGGCAATTTGAAAGTAGCGCTCGAAACCAGCCACCATGAGCAGTTGCTTCAACTGCTGCGGCGACTGCGGCAGCGCGTAGAACTCGCCAGGATGCACGCGGCTGGGCACCACGTAATCGCGCGCGCCCTCCGGGGTGGATTTGATCAGAATCGGCGTTTCAATTTCCATGAACTGGCGCTCGTGCAGGAAATTGCGGATCGTGCGCACGATGCGATCGTAGAGGATGATGTTGCGCTGCAACGTGGCGCGGCGCAGGTCCAGATAGCGATACTTGAGCCGCACCACTTCATCTACCGCGCTCTCTTCGTTGATGTAGAAGGGCGGGGTCTTGGCCGTGTTCAGGATGACCACCTCATCCGCCGTCACTTCGATGTCGCCGGTCGCCATGCTGGGATTGCGCAGATCCTGAGGCCGCGGCGTCACAACCCCTTTGATCTGCAGCACAAACTCGACGCGCGTCTGACTGGCAACGGCGTGCGCGGCCGGCGCGCGGTCCGCATTGATCGTCACTTGCACCAGGCCGCTGCGGTCGCGAAGGTCCAGGAAGATAAGGCCGCCATGATCTCGGCGGCGATGAAGCCACCCGGCCAGGGTGACCGTCTGGCCGGCGTCTGTCAAACGAAGATCGCCGCAACGATGCGATTTGAGCATGATGTCTGTCCTCTTCAGAAAAATGTGATCTATGAGGTCACATTATACGCATGTGACGCGATGTCCCAAGTTCGCACGGCGCGGTGAAGACGGCGGGGCTGGACGCAGGGCATGGTCTGATTTTGGCGAAATGCGGCGCTTGCGGTATCTTCTGAATGACACACGGCAGCTGGCGTCGCACGCTTCCCCCAAAGGCTGAACCGGAGGCTGCCCCCTTATCGAAGGAGAGTCATGAGACACGACTTTGCACGCACGCTGAATTTTGCGCACCGGGGCGCGCGCCAGGCCGCGCCCGAAAACACGCTGGCTGCATTTGCCAAAGCGCTGCAGCTGGGCGCGGACGGCATCGAACTCGATACGCTGCTCAGCCAAGACGGCGTATTGGTAGTGTGCCACAATCCAGAGGTGGATGAGACCAGCAACGGCAGCGGTCGTATCCAGGATCTCAGCCTGTCTGCGTTGCGTGAGTTCGATTTTGGCGGTTGGTTTGATCCCGCCTTCGCGGGTGAGAAGATACCGACCTTGGCCGAGGTTTTCGACCTGGTAGGCTCGCGGCTGCTGGTCAACATTGAGATGAAGACGACCAACCTGCGCGGCGACGGCCTGGAGACGGCGATCGCCGCCTTCATCAAAGGCCGCAACCTATACGACCAGGTGATCGTTTCGTCGTTCAACCCGCTCGCTCTGCGGCGCCTGCGCCGTCTCGACCCACGCATCGAAATCGGCCTTCTCTACTCCCCTGATCTGCCGCTCTATCTGCGCCGGGCCTGGCTGCTTCCCTGGATCAAGCCGCACGCCTTGCATCCTGAACATAGCATGGTGGATGCGCGCTACATGGCTTGGGCGCAGCGCGCGGGCTATGATGTCAATGTGTGGACGGTCAACGAGGAGACGGAGATGCAGCGCCTGCTCGACCTGGGCGTCAGCAGCATCATTACCGATGCGCCTGACCGGTTGCGGCAGGTGCAAGCCGTTCGCTGACCGACAAATGCCGAGCGAGTTTGGCGCTTCTCTCGCACTGCACCCTGCGATCACGCCGAAGTCTCGACTTGTCGAGGACGTTTCGTCAGTCAGATGAATTCTTTATACGCTCGTTTCGCGGTAAGTGATGGGCACACCCTCGTGTGCATCATCGGCGCTCAACACACCGCGGGTGCCCACCGTAGGCATCGGCGCCAGGGGTAGGCTATAAGCCGGGCCGCTTTCGACAAAGCCCAATTCGCTGAGCAGGTCGGGCGTCAGTCCTACCCCGTTTGCAGCCTCGAAGACGGCCCGGAAACACCCCCAGCGCTGCGCCACGGCCAGCGCTTCGATCAATAAGCTGCGGCCAACCGCTGCGTCGTCGTTGTTGGCCTGCGCCGTATCGGAAATCCACAGCTCGGGCGTCAACCAGTTAGCGCGCGGGCGTAAAGCGCCGAGCAGCACGCCCACCACCTGGCCGTTCTTTTCTGCCACCAAGGCCAGCGCCGTTTCATGTCCCATCAGCTCCCGAAAAACTGCGGCAACGGCTGTAATCTGGCTTGGGGTTGGCATGGGGCGGCCGGCCGCGGCCAGCAGCGTGATCATCTCAATGATATCGTGTTCAGCCGCTGGCCGAATGAGGGCTGCCGCGATGTCAGGGGCGCCAGCGGCCGCAGTCGTTGCGTGCGGTTCGGTTCCGGCGCTGAGTTTGCCGCGCAGTGATTGTCGTTTCAATGCCGACGCTCCTCTCTCGTTGTTGCTCTCCGCGGCCACCCCTTTGGTCAGGGCATGGGTAAGCTCGCCGCATGGAGCGGTGAATGACCTATGCTCACCCCCGCATCTGCTGGCGCAGCGCGTTCACCGTCGTCACTGGCAGTTTGCAGGTGTAGTTTTCGCACACATACGCGGTCGCCTCTCCCTTGATCTGGTCACGTCCGGCTAACAGAGGGATGAGCGCGCGGGATGTCTTGTCCTCGACAGGCGCCACTGCAACCAGCGTATTGGGCCGATAGTATTGCCACACTTCGTGCAGCAGCGCCTGGCTGTCGGGAGCAGTGACTGCGCCGATGATGGCGATTTCACGCGGCGGCGCCAGGTGGAAATCCAGCACACAGAGCAGACGGCTGAAGGCGCCTGGCGCGCGCATCATCCCATCGCGCAGCAGTTGGAGAATGGCGACTGCGTGGCGTTCATACATTTCGTTGCCCAACAGCTTTCCCAGGGTCAGCAGCACGCTGGCGGCGCTGGCATTGGCCGAAGGCATGGCATTGTCCACCACCTCTTTCGGGCGGGCAATCAGAGCCTCGTGGTCATCGCTGGTGCTGAAGAAACCGCCCTTGTCCGCATCCCAAAAATGCGCCAACATCAGGTCGGCCAGCGCCTGCGCCTCCTGCAGCCAACGCAGCTCGAACGTAGCCTGGTAGAGCGCCAACAAACCTTCGGCCAGCATCGCGTAATCTTCCAGGTACGCATTGAGCTTGGCGCGGCCATCCTTGTAGGTGCGCAGCAGCCGACCGCTGTGCGGGTCGCGCAGGCGGCTCAGCAAAAAATTGGCCGCAGCGACAGCGACCTGCCGATAGTCCTCGCGTCCTAAAATACGCGCGGCATCGGCGAACGCGGTCAGCATCAAGCCATTCCATGACGTGAGCATTTTGTCGTCCAGGCCCGGCGCCACGCGCTTCTGTCGCGCCGCGAACAGGGCGGCGCGGCCGCGCGCGATGATCGCGGCCAGGCGCGCGGGTTCGACGCGAGCCTGGCTGGCAACGATCTCCAGCGGCAGTTCGACATGCAGAATGTTCTTCATCTCGAAATTGCCGCGCGCGGTCACGTCGTAGTAGCGACCGAAGAGCGCGGCATCATCCGGCCCTAGCAGTTCGCGCACCTCGGCCTCTGTCCACAGGAAGAATTTGCCCTCTTCGCCTTCGCTGTCTGCATCCTGCGCCGAATAGAAGCCGCCCTCCGCGCCAGTCATTTCGCGCAGCACGTAGGCCAGGGTTTCTTCTGTGATCTGACGGTACAGCGGCTTGCCGGTGACCTGAAAAGCCAGCGCATAGACGCGCGCCAATTGGGCATTATCGTACAGCATCTTTTCGAAGTGGGGCACCAGCCAGCGCTCGTCGGTGGCATAGCGATGAAAGCCGCCGCCAATTTGATCGTAGATGCCGCCGCGCGCCATCTGGCTGAGGGTTTGTTCGACCATCTCCAGTGCGTGGGGCTGGCCGGTGCGCGCATGGTAACGCAGCAGGAATTCCAAGGCCATGGAGGGCGGGAATTTGGGCGCCTGGCCGAAGCCAGCATAGCGTGTGTCAAACCGGGCCGCCAACTCCTGGTAGGCGCGATCAAGCACCTGCGGCGACAGCGCTTCGCTGGCCGGCTGCAGCAGTTCGGACTGGCGCAGCATTTGGCGAATCTGGTCGGCGCTGCGCTGAATGTCGCCTGGTCGCTGCTGATACGCGCTGGCCAGGCTTTGCAGGAGTTGACGAAAACCAGGCATGCCGTAGCGCGGGGTCGGCGGGAAATAGGTGCCAGCGTAGAAAGGCACGCCGTCTGGCGTGAGGAACATAGTCATCGGCCAGCCGCCGCTGCCAGTCATCGCTTGCACGGCGTCCATGTAGATGGCATCCAGGTCAGGACGTTCTTCGCGGTCAACTTTGATGTTGATGAAGGCGCGGTTCATGATTGCGGCCGTGTCGGGGTCCTCGAATGATTCATGCGCCATCACGTGGCACCAATGGCAGGCGCTGTAGCCGATGCTCAAGAGGATCGGTTTGTTTTCATCTCGCGCCCGAGCCAGCGCTTCCTCGCCCCACGGATACCAGTCAACTGGATTATGCGCATGCTGGTGCAGATAGGGACTGGTTTCGTCAATCAGGCGATTGGTAAAGGTGGTTTCCGTGCCGGTGGGGCCGGCTGTTTGCTCGAGAGCCATGCTTGATCTACTCCATCCATGTGATTTGGCGTCATTGTACCACACGCACGCGGTCGCAGCAACGACAGCGGCGACCGGCAGAAGGCGCATCCTTGATTTCAGGTTTTGTCTGTTTTTCTGGTAAACTAGGTACTATAGAACCGATTCTTTCGCGTTCGTGTGTTTGATCGCGTGCCGCTGGGCACCTGTCATGAGGAGGCACTCGTGCTGGAAAAGATCAATCTAGGCAAAGAACTGAAGCGTAAAGAGTGGAAGGAGATGCGCCGCCCACTCCAGCATCGTCTGTACGAGTTGGCGCAGGCTGCGTACGATACCGGCATTCCAACCGTCGTCGTTTTTGAAGGGTGGGACGCCTCAGGCAAGGGCACCAGCATCAATTTGCTGACGCAGCGACTCGACCCCCGTGGTTTCAAGGTATGGCCGATACGCGCGCCGCGCACCTATGAACAAAATCATCCCTGGCTGTGGCGTTTTTGGAACAAGCTGCCGAACCGTGGTCAGATTGCCATCTTTGATCGCAGTTGGTATGGCCGCGTACTGGTGGAACGTGTCGAAAAGCTGACGCCAGAGACCGAATGGCGCAAAGCGTACCGCGATATTGTTGATTTCGAACGCACGCTGGCCGATGACGGTCATATCATTGCGAAGCTCTGGATGCATATCAGCAAGAAAGAGCAGCGCCGTCGTTTCAAAGCCCTGGAAAAAGACCCACTGCAAAGCTGGCATGTGCAGCCGGAAGACTGGGAACACTATCGCAAGTATGACAAATACCTGCTGGCGGTGGAGGAGATGCTGGAGACCACGGAGACCGAATGGGCGCCTTGGACCATTGTGGAGGCCACCGATCAGCACTACACCTGGTGGCGAGTCTTCACGGCGGTGGCGGACGCGCTGGCAAAAGGCTTGAAGCTGCGTGGCATTGATCCGGAGTCGGTCATTTCGCCTCTGCCTGACGCTGGCACAGATGCCGCCGAGTCGCCGCTGGCAGGCAAAACCGCGGCTGAAGAGGCGGCCACGGCCGATGTGAACACGCCAGGCATTGCACGCATGGCGGGCCACGCGGCTGAGGAGTCGGAAACCGACGCCTTGTCCCACGATGACGACGACGACTTAGATTGAGTGGGTTCGCATAGAGGTGCAGCCATGTCTTCGATATTATCACAAGTAGATTTGACGCTCAGTCTAACTGAGGAAGAGTACATCGAACAGGTGGTCCGCTATCAGGTTGCTCTGAGCCAACTGGGCTACCAGGTCTATGTACAAAAACGCCCCGTCGTCATGGTCTTCGAAGGTTGGGATGCGGCCGGCAAGGGCGGCGCCATCAAGCGCATTACAGAGAAGCTTGATCCGCGCGGCTACGCAGTCTACTCCATTGCCGCGCCCCAGGGTGAAGACAAAACCCATCATTATCTGTGGCGGTTCTGGCGGCGTCTGCCCGAACGCGGACAGATCGCCCTGTTTGATCGCAGTTGGTACGGCCGCGTCATGGTAGAACGCATCGAGGGCTTCTGCCGCGAGGTCGAGTGGAAACGGGCCTACCGCGAGATCAACCAGTTCGAACGGCAGCTGGTGGATTTTGGGACCGTTGTTTTCAAGTTCTGGGTTCACATCAGCAAAGAAGAACAACTCAAACGCTTCACGGAGCGCGCAGACACGCCCTACAAGGTGTGGAAGCTGACGGACGAGGATTGGCGCAACCGCGAAAAGTGGGATCGCTACGAAGAGGCCGTGGACGAAATGCTGCTCAAGACCAGTACGCTCTCCGCGCCCTGGACGATCGTCGAAGGCAACAACAAATGGTGGGCGCGGGTCAGGGTCTTGCGCACGGTGGTGGAGAGCCTTTCCCGTGAGCTAGACTACGTGCCCGACATTCTGAAGATCAAGGGCGAGAAGAAAAGCTCGAAAAAGAAGTAGGCCCGGGCTGGGCGCCAGAGGCCGGTTATTGGGGCACATGACCTAAATCATTGGCATAGATAAGGCGCCATGCTACAATCTGCCCGCAAGCAGTTTTCATGCGGTGGCGCGTCGAGCCATCCGGATGGCCTGTCAATGGAGCCAAGGCCCGTGAACGTTGCGTATTGTCATGTGCCAGATATCCTCATCAGGCACCGCTTGATCGCAAGCGGTGCCGCTTTCCGTCATGTGGGGAGGCCTACACGCACCTACGGCGGCTTCCCGGTTACGTTGCCTTTGCGCTGGCAGCGATCTCGTTTCTTTCCTCTCACGCCTGGTACGCCCGACGGCTTTCACTTCTCGTTGACGCGAACTCCAAGAAACTCACACCACCGCCGTTCTTGTTTGATTTTGACGTCATGTCCGCGCACGGCTGTGCGCACGGCTTGCCAAGCGCCATCGAGGCATGACAGGCCGATCTTTGTACAATGATGTATGAGGAGCAATGTATGGAAACTAACAAGCCTAACCCCTTCGAGATTGCACAGCGCCAACTCGACGAGGCCGCCGCGATTTTGAAACTCGACCCGGCGGTGCATGAACTACTGCGCTGGCCCATCCGCGAACTCCACGTTTCCCTGCCAGTCAAGATGGATGACGGCACCACCAAAGTTTTTCACGGCTTCCGCGTGCAGTACAACGACGCGCGTGGCCCCACAAAGGGTGGTCTGCGATTCCATCCTGATGAAACCATTGACACCGTGCGTGCCCTGGCCGCGTGGATGACCTGGAAGACGGCCGTCGTAGACATTCCCCTGGGCGGCGGCAAGGGCGGCATCATCTGCAATCCGAAGGAGATGTCTGCCGGTGAACTTGAACGTCTGTGTCGCGCGTATGTTCGCCAGGTCGGCCGCATTATTGGCCTGGAAAAGGACGTGCCCGCGCCGGATGTCTACACGACGCCGCAGATGATGGCGTGGATGATGGATGAGTTCTCCTTCATGCAGGGCTACAATGAGTTCGGCGTCATCACCGGCAAGCCGCTTGCCCTGGGTGGCTCTGCAGGCCGCGGCGACGCAACCGCACGCGGCGGCATTTACACCCTGCGCGAAGCCGGTAAAGTGCTGGGCATTGACCTCAAGGGCGCCACGGCTGCTGTGCAGGGTTATGGCAATGCCGGCTCCTTCGGCCAAAGCCTGGGCGAGGAGCTGTTAGGCCTCAAGACTGTGGCCGTCTCTGATTCGCGCGGCGGCATCTACAGCAGCAAGGGCCTTGACTACAAGCAGGTGATGGCCTTCAAGCGTGAGACCGGCTCGGTCGTTGGCTTCCCTGGCGCCGACACGATTACCAACGAGGAACTGCTTGAGTTGGATGTCACCGTGCTGATGCCGTCGGCCCTGGAGAACGTCATCACAGAGGCGAATGCCGACAAGATCCGCGCCAAGATTACCGTCGAACTGGCCAATGGGCCGACAACGCCAGAAGCGGATCATATCCTTCACGACCGCGGCGTTTACGTCATTCCGGACTTCTTGTGCAACGCAGGCGGTGTGACCGTCTCCTATTTTGAAATGGTGCAGAACGCTTACGACTACTATTGGGATGAGGAGCTCGTGCATGAGCGACTCGATCGCAAGATGACGACGGCGTTCCATGCTGTGCATAAGATGGCGACAGAGCGCAACGTCCACAACCGGCTGGCTGCGTACCTGGTTGCCGTCAACCGCGTGGCTGAGGCCGTGCGCCTGCGTGGATGGGCGTAATTGGGCCGCGCAGAGGCCAGGCGCTGACTTTTTGGCGCGCGCGTGGTCGGCGTCAAGCTGACCGTTGATGCAGAGGGGTGTGCCGATACACCAAGTGTCAGCACACTCCTTTCTTTGGGGGCACGAACGATGACTGAACTGCCGTCAGACACACCGCCAATTCTGGAAATTCATCTCCAGTTGTCGCAATATCCGATTCTTGCGCAGCAGATCCGCAAACGGATGCGCGAGGAAATCTACCGACGGGGCGTCACCACGTCTGAACGGTTCGAGAACGAGGCTCGCGATAAGGCCATCAAGTCGCAGCGCCGCGAAGGCATGATGAATCCGTTGGACGAAGAGGATGCGGAGCAGTGGGAACGGCGGTTACAGCAGATTCGTGAGTATTTAACCGACTTCTACTTCGCCTATAACTTGCCGCTGGACCTTTTGCAGCGGCTGATAGACGAGGCGATTGCGCAGCGTCTGCCTGGCGGTGAAGGCGGCACGCGCCTGATGTTCAATCCGGAGTTGGCGCCGCTCGATTTCATCTTGCGCAAGGCCCAGGAGTATGAGGAACTACCTGCGGAGAGACTAGAAAAGGTCCGCCATCATCTGGAAGAAATCATCGTCGTTCTGACCAAAACAATGATCAGCGACCAGTTGCACTTCGTGAGGCTGGCAAAGGCCTGGTTCACCGCAACCGATTTTCGCTATATTCAAGCCCGTCGCATCGGCGCCGGCAAGATCGGCGGCAAAGCGGCAGGTATGCTGTTGGCCTGGAAAGTGCTGCAGTCGGCCGCACCGCACCTGGCCTACCAGATTCAGATCCCGCGCTCCTACTTCATCGGCGCAGACGTGTTCTATGACTTCCTGTCGCTCAACGACATCGAATACCTGAATCAGAAGTACAAGCCAGCCGAGGAGATCATAGCTGATTATCCGGCGATCGAAGAGGCGTACGCGCAGGCTGAGCTGCCGCCGGGGGTCACATCGCGCCTGCGCCAGATTCTGCGCGAGGTGGGCAAGCGCCCATTGATCGTCCGTTCGTCCAGCCTGCTGGAAGACAACTTCGGCATGTCGTTTGCGGGCAAGTATCAGAGTTTCTTTTGCCCCAACCAGGCCACCCCAGAGGAAAACCTGGCTGCACTCACCCTGGCCATTCGTCGCGTCTATGCCAGTGTACACAACCCAGATGCCCTGCTGTATCGTCGGCGCATGGGGCTGCTCGATTACGATGAGCGCATGGCGATCTTGCTGCAAGAAGTGCAGGGTCAGGCGTACCATGATTATTTCTTTCCCGCCGTCGCCGGCGTGGCGTTCAGTTTTGCGCCCATCGTTTGGAATTCACGCCTGCGCCGCGAAGAGGGCTTTGTGCGCATGGTGACTGGCCTGGGCACACGCGCCGTGGAACGCGTGGGCGAGGACTACCCTCGCCTGGTGACGCTCAGCCATCCGCTGCTGCGCCCCGAAGTCTCGCCCAGCGCCATCCGCCGCTACTCGCAGCGCCTGATGGATGTCATTGACTTCCAGAAGAACGAACTGACGACGCTGCCCGTGCAGCAGGTGCTCGACTGGCGCTATCCGCCCTTGCGCTGGCTGGCTTCGGCCGACAAAGGCGACACGCTGCTTCCGATCTTCTCGCTTGGCCCTGAACTGGCTGCTGAACAGCTGCTGCCGACGTTCGACAATCTTCTGCAGCGCACGAACTTCGTGCCTTTCTTGAAAGAGGTCTTGGCTACCCTGCAGCAGCAGTATGGCCTGCCGGTAGATATGGAATTTGCCTTGAGCCTGGAGTCAGGAGCAAAACAGGCCGAGATTACCTTTCACCTGTTGCAGTGCCGCCCCCAGAGCACGACGAACGGCGAGGCGGCCAGCTCAGCGCCATTGGACCTGGTGGAGGCTGATCGCTTTTTCCTGGCCCAGCGCATGGTGCCCAACGGACGCGTCTCCGAGATTGATTACCTCGTCTATGTGGATCCATTGGCTTACGGCAATCTACCGACGCCCACACAGAAGCGCGAAGTGGCGCGCTGCGTCGGCCGCTTGAACAAGGCGCTGGAGAAACACGTCTTCATGCTTATTGGTCCGGGTCGCTGGGGTTCCGCCAATCTCGATCTGGGGGTGCCTGTGACCTACGCCGACATCTTCAACGCCAGGGCGCTCGTCGAGTTGGCCGTGGCGCACAAGGGCATCACGCCAGAGCCGTCTTACGGCACTCATTTCTTCCAAGACCTGGTCGAATCGCGCATCTATCCCCTGGCGCTTTACCCTGACGATGGTCAGGACAAGCTGAATCAGGCTTTCTTGGATGAGGCGGGCAACCAATTGGCGACCCTGCTGCCGCGTGATGCTGGGCTGGCCGACTGTGTCAAGGTCATTCACATTCCCTCCGTGCGGCAGGGGCAGGTGATGGAACTGCGGATGGACGGCAAGACCGGCCTCGCCTACTTCACCAGCGCCGCGGCGTTGACTTGACGCTTGCGGTGTTGACCGGTCTCGACCCGTGAGGCGTCGCTTTGACGGCCTGCCCTTCATCGGGTAAAATCCACCCTGCATAAAGTGAAGGTTCTTTCGATCGCGGTTGCGCTCCCCATAGGCGCGCCGGGATGCGATGATCAACGATGAGGTGCCAGATTGAGTAAGTTCTACTACGGTGGGCAGGCGGTGATGGAAGGGGTGATGATGCGCGGGCGCCAACGGATGGCTGTGGCCGTGCGTAACCCTGCGGGCGACATTGTCGTGCACGAAGAGCCGCTGACGGCTCGCATCTATACCAGTTCGTGGGGCCAATGGCCTTTTGTGCGCGGCCTTTCCTTGCTGTGGGACACCCTGGGCCTGGGCATGCGTGCGCTCATGTGGTCGGCAGATGTCGCCATGAGCGACCAGGAAGAGAAGATCGAATTCAGCGGACCGGTGGCTTGGACCACGGTGGCTTTCTCTCTGCTCGTTTCCATTGGCATCTTCTTTCTCCTGCCAACGGCCATCGCGCATTTTCTGGAACGCTGGTTCTCCAGCCGCATTGCCAGCGCGGTGATCGAAGGGGTGGTGCGCCTGGGGCTGTTCGTCGCCTACCTGTGGGCTATCGGCTTCATGCCGGACATCCGCCGCGTTTTCATGTATCACGGCGCAGAGCACAAGACCATCAACGCGTATGAGGCGGGCGTCCCCCTGGCGCCGGCTGAGGTGCGCAACTTTTCTCTGCAGCACCCGCGCTGCGGCACCAGTTTCCTGTTCATTGTGGTGGCGCTCTCGATCGTCCTCTTTGCGCCCTTCCATTTTGACCAATGGTATCTGCGCCTGGCCTCACGCCTGCTCCTGATTCCGGTGCTGGCCGGCATCGCCTACGAGTTCATCCGTTTCAGCGCCAGCCGCCTTGACAACCGCCTGGTGCGCGCGCTCATTCAGCCCGGCCTGTGGCTGCAATCGCTGACCACGCGTGAGCCGGATGACTCCATGCTGGAGTGCGCCATCGCGGCCCTGACGCCGGTGCTGGCCGCCGATGGCATTCAGATCGAGACGCCGATGGCGCCGCTGCCTGCAACGCTGCAGGCGCCGCTTGCCGCGTAAATAAATGATACACGTTTCAGCGCACGACCCGTGCTGAAGCCCCAACCCAATCACGGAATCATCGTCAACAAAGGAGTGTAACGATGCGAAACAAGATTACGATTGTCGGCGCCGGCATGGTCGGCTCTTCGTGTGCGGCATGGCTGGCCGAACGCGAACTGGGTGATATTGTCCTGGTGGATATTCCCGAAACCGGGGATATGCCCAAAGGCAAAGCCTTGGATTTGCTGCAGACCGGCCCGGTGGTTGGTTACGATACCAGAATTACCGGTACCAATTCGTATGCAGATACGGCCAATTCTGATGTCGTGGTGGTCACCGCGGGCGTGCCGCGCAAACCTGGCATGACGCGTGAGGACCTGGTGGGCATCAACACGCGTGTGGTGCGCAGTGTGGCCTCACAGATTGCGGCAACCTCGCCGAATGCCATCATCGTACTTGTCACCAATCCGCTCGATACCATGACTTACGTGGCCTTCAAGGCATCGGGCTTCCCCAAGAACCGCGTCATTGGCCAGGCTGGCATCCTCGACGGCGCGCGTATGCGCACGTTCGTAGCCCTGGAACTTGGGGTCAGCATTGAAAATGTGCAGGCCTTTGTTTTGGGCGGTCACGGCGATGAGATGGTGCCCCTGGTGCGCTTCTGCAATGTGGCTGGCATCCCGATCAGCGAGCTGATGCCCGCCGATCGCGTGGCCGCGATTGTGGATCGCACGCGCAAGGGCGGCGGTGAAATCGTCAACCTGCTGAAGACCGGCAGCGCGTACTACGCGCCAGGCGCGGCCGCAGCCGAGATGGTGGAAGCTATTCTCAAGGACAAGAAGTTGGTGCGCCCCTGTTCCGCGTACCTGGATGGTGAATACGGTCTCAAGGACATCTACTTCGGCGTGCCGGTCGTTCTGGGCCGCGACGGCGTAGAGAAGATTATCGAAGTGGCCTTGACCGATGATGAGAAGACCATGCTGCAGAAGTCGGCTGATCTGATTCGCAGCACGATGAGCGTCGTGCCGCCCGCGTAACACTCCATGCGCCCTAGACGTTGGCAGGGCGGGTCAGATTGAAGTACAGAGGACGAGCCTTGGCGGTCGCAGATGTGACCGGCAAGGCTCGTTTTGCGTCTATTGCGCGGATCATACACCAGGGAGACCGAAAACAATGGATATTCAAGGCAAAGTGGCGCTGGTCACCGGCGGCGCAGTCCGTGTGGGCAAAGCAATTGCCCTGGGTCTGGCGCAGGCGGGCGCGGATGTCGTTATCAATTACCACACCTCGGCGGTCGAGGCGCAGGCCACAATCGCTGAAGTCAACGCGCTCGGCGTGCGCGGCCTGGCTATCCAGGCTGACGTCTCTGACGTGAGCCAGGTGCAGGCGATGGTGGCGCAGACTCAGGCGGCGTTCGGTCGCCTGGACATCCTGGTCAACAGTTCCTCGCGCTTTCAGACCACACCGGTGCTGACCACGACCGTGGAGGCGTGGCGACAGGTGCTCAGTGTCCTGCTAGATGGCCCCTTTTTCCTATCACAGGCCGCGGCGCCTCTGATGCAGGCGCATGGCGCGGGCGTCATTATCAACATTCTCGATCTGTCGGCCTTTACGCCGTGGCCCAACTTCATCGCGCACAGCGTAGGCAAGAGCGGCCTGCTCGCACTGACGCGCGGGCTGGCGTTGGAATTGGCGCCAACGATTCGCGTCAACGGCGTAGTGCCGGGCGCGGTGCTGGCCCCGCCGCACTATGGGCCGGATAAGCTGGACCAGGTGGCTGCGCGTACGCTGCTGCAGCGTTGGGGTTCGGCGCAGGACGTGGCCGATGCCGTGGTTTTCCTGGCGCGCGCGGATTACATCACCGGCGAAACGCTCACGGTGGACGGCGGCGAACGTTGGGGACAGCGCAAACAAGCGGGGTAGCTCTCGAAGACAGCAAGGTTTTCTCGTAGGTCACGCCTCCGGCGTGACGACGCTCTCGGCCGCAGAGCACGCTCTCTTCCGCCCACCTCGTCCGGCCAGGAGGCCGGACCTACGGGGACAGCATGGTTTTCTCGTAGGTCACGCCTCCGGCGTGACGACGCCCTCGGCCGCAGAGCACGCTCTCTTCCGCCCACGTCGTCCGGCCAGGAGGCCGGACCTACGGGGACAGCAAGGTTTTCTCGTAGGTCACGCCTCCGGCGTGACGGCGCCCTCGGCCGCAGAGCACGCTCTCATCCGCCCACGTCGTCCGGCCAGGAGGCCGGGCCTGCGAAAGTAGCATGGTTTTCTCGTAGGTCACGCCTCCGGCGTGACGGCGCTCTCTGCCGCAGAGCACGCTCTCTTCCGCCAACGGCATCCGGCCAGGAGGCCGGGCCTACGAAAGTAGCATGGTTTTCTCGTAGGTCACGCCTCCGGCGTGACGACGCTCTCTGCCGCAGAGCACGCTCTCTTCCGCCCACGTCGTCCGGCTTCCTGGCCGGACGCGGGCAGGGTTAGCCGCCAACCAAGATCTGCCTCGCCAGTCGCAACTGGTCCTCAACCGCGGCGCGGCTGGTGCCGCCCGGGGCTGCGCGCTGCTCCACCGAATGGTTGAAATCCCACAGCGCGGCCACGTCCGCGTCAAAGTCGGGCGTGATGGCCTGCAATGTCGCCAGCGACAGGGTGCTGAGCGTCAAACCCAACGCCTCGGCCTGGCGCACGGCCTGCCCCACCAGGTGATGCGCCTGGCGGAAGGGCACGCCTTTGCGCACCAGGTAATCGGCCAGGTCTGTGGCCAGCATATCGCTGCTCAGCGCGGCGGTCATGCGTGCGGCATTGACTTGCAGCGTGCGCAGGACGCCGGCCGTCACCGGCAGCGCCAGCGCCAGCGTGGCCACGGTATCGAACAACGGCTCCTTATCCTCTTGTAGGTCCTTGTTGTAGGTTGAAGGCAGGCCCTTGAGTGCGGTCAGGAGGCGCACCAGGTTGCCTAGCAAACGGCCGCTCTTGCCGCGCACCAGTTCCATCGCGTCGGGATTGCGCTTCTGCGGCATCAGGCTAGAACCGGTGCTGTAGGCGTCAGCCACGCGCACGAAACCGAACTGCGGATTCGACCACAGAATCAGGTCTTCGGCCAGGCGGCTCAGGTGAACGCCCAGCAGCGCGGCCCAGGCCAGGAACTCAACGACGAAATCACGATCGCTGACCGCATCCAGGGAGTTGGCGCTGCTGGCGGCAAAGCCCAGCTCCGCGGCCAGCGCAGCGCGATCCAGGTTGAACGGTGTACCGGCCAGCGCGCCGGAGCCGAGCGGGCAGACGTTGACCCGGCGCCGGGTTTCGATCAGGCGTTCGTGATCGCGCTGCCACATCCAGAAGAAGCTGAGCGCCCAATGGCTGAAGCGAATCGGCTGCGCCGGCTGCATATGCGTCGCGCCCGGCATGAGCACATCGAGGTGCGCGGCGGCGAGCGCCACGGCCGCCTGTTGCACGTCGCGCAGCGCCGCGGCCAACTGATCAATCTGATCGCGCAGCCACAGGCGCACATCGGTCGCGACCTGGTCGTTGCGGCTGCGACCGGTGTGCAGTTTGCCCGCCACGCTGCCAATGAGCTCGCCGAGGCGCCGCTCCACCGCCGTGTGGATATCCTCGTCGCCTGCCTGCACGGCGAAGACGCCGCGCGCCCATTCGTCCGCCACCGCATCAAGCCCATCCAGCAGTTGATCGCGCTCCGCCAGGCTGATCAGCCCGGCGCGCGCCAGCGCCCGCGCGTAAGCCTGGCTGCCCCTGATGTCGGCTGCCCACAGGGCTTGATCGAATGGCAGGGACGCGTTGAACTGCTCCATCAGCGCGTCGGGCGCGGCGTCAAAACGGCCGCCCCACAGCTTGGAGGAGATCGGCGCGGGCAGTGAAGTCCGGTCTTGTGTCATGTGAATCTCAGTCTGTCCAACTCGACAGGTCGTTGAGGTGGTTGATCTCATCCTCAGCCAGGCGCAGGCCAACCGCGCCCAGGCTGGCGCTGAGTTGATCTACGTTGTTGGCGCCGATAATGGGCGAGGTGATCACCGGCTGCGCTAACTGCCACGCCAGCGCCACCTGCGACATCGTCTTGCTGTGCGTTCGTGCGACGACTTCCAGCGCGTCCAGCAAGGCCCAGTTGCGCTCGGTGAAGTAACGCCGCACGCCGCCGACGCGCGCCGACTCGGGCAGCGGCTGATCCTTCCGGTATTTTCCGGTCAAGAAACCGCCAGCCAGCGGACTGTACGGGATCACTCCGATTTGCTGCTCGCGGCAGAGATCGGCCAGCTCGCGCTCGAACTCGGCGCGGTGCACCAGGCTGTAGTGCGGCTGCAAGGCATCGTAGCGCGCCAGGCCCCGCTTATCGCTTTGCCAAAGGGCTGCGGTCAAGCGCCAGGCCGGATAGTTGGAGCAACCGATGTAACGCACCTTGCCGTCGCGTACCAGGTCATCCAGCGCGCGCAGCGTTTCTTCGATTGGCGTTTCCGCGTCGTACCAGTGCGTCTGATAGAGGTCAATCCAGTCGGTTTGCAGGCGGCGCAGCGAGTCTTCACAGGCCTGGATGATATGCGCCCGGCTCAAGCCTTCGCCGTTGGGGCCATCCCACATGCGCCCGCGCACTTTTGTGGCCAGCACCACCTGGCGCCGGACGCCGCGCTGCTGCAGCCAGCGGCCGATGATCTCCTCTGAGACGCCGCCGGGGTTGCCCGGATGCCAGCGCGAGTAGATGTCCGCCGTGTCCATGAAGTTGCCGCCGGCGGTCACAAACGCGTCCATCACCTCGTTCGCCGTGGTTTCATCCGTGGTCCAGCCGAACTGCATGGCGCCCAAACAGAGCGCCGAGACCTTGAGGCCGGTGCGGCCTAATTTGCGATACTCCATTAGGTATCATCCTTTCTTATGCTGTGGCCTTGCGACTCTACGTCCGATAATGCCCGTTAATGTCCACATACGCGTGACTCAGGTCGCACGTCCACACGGTGGCCTGGCCCGGGCCAAGCCCTAGTTCGATCAGCACGTCAATTTCTGCCTGCGCAAAACGCAGGGCAGCGGCGGCCTCGTCATAGGCCAGCGGCTGCCCGGCAGCCACCAGCGGCAGCGGCGTCAGATTGCCTGCCGCGCTGCCAATGGTAAGCGCCGTGCGCTCTGGATCCACCTGCGCGCCTGAATAGCCAACGGCCGCCAGGATACGGCCCCAATTGGCGTCGCCGCCGTAGAAGGCCGTCTTGACCAACGGCGAATGGGCGACGGCCTTGGCCGCCACGCGCGCCTCCGCGTCCGCGGCCGCGCCCTGCACGGTGATGGTGACGAATTTGGTGGCGCCTTCGCCGTCACGCACAATTTGCTGCGCCAGGCTGATGCAGACTGTGGTCAGCGCCTGTTGAAAACCCGCAAAATCGGCCGCGTCTGGAGTCAACGGCGTGTTGCCGGCTGCGCCATTGGCCAGCAGCGCCAGCGTGTCGTTGGTGCTGGTGTCGCCGTCCACCGTGATCGCGTTGAAGCTGTGGTCAGCGGCCCAACGCAGCGCCAAATCGAGCGCCGGCGGCGTGATCGCGGCGTCTGTCAGCACGACGCTGAGCATGGTTGCCATGTTGGGATGGATCATACCTGCGCCTTTGGCCATGCCCCACAGATGAATGGTCTCGCCGCTCGAGAGGATCATCTGGGCGCTGGCGGTCTTGGCACGCGTATCAGTGGTCATGATCGCGGCCGCGGCGTGATCAAGCCCGTCGCTGGCCAGCGCGTGGACAGCGTCTGGCACGCCTCGTGCGAGTTTTTCCATGGGCAGTTGCAGGCCGATCACGCCCGTGGACATCACCAGGCAGGCTGTGGGCGGCAGCCCCAAGGCCTGTTCCGCCATCTCGGCCATGCGCCGCGCATTGGCTAGACCTTCGACGCCGGTGCAGGCGTTGGCGCAGCCGCTGTTGATGAGCACGGCCTGGATGGCGCCGCGGCTGATGGACAGGACATGCCTGTCATACTCCACGGGGGCCGCGGCGAATTTGTTTTGTGTAAACACGGCCGCGACTGCGCACGGCAGCTCGGACACGATCAGCGCCAGGTCCAACGCCCCGGTCTTCTTGATGCCGGCTGACACGCCGCTGGCTCGAAAGCCGGGCATCGTCACGTTACGCATACTATCACCTCCGCGCGGGCGGTTAGTCGCGCTTGAACTGTGAGAAATCGGGCTGGCGATACTTGCTGACGCCGCTGCCCTCGATATCAATCATGGCTTGCACCTTCAGCGGCAGACCGAACAGCTTGATGAAGCCCTCGGCATCCTGCTGGTTGTAGACATCATCCTGGTCAAACGTGGCGTAATCCTCGCGGTAGAGGCTGTGCGGCGACTGGCGGCCGACCAGGATGGCCTGGCCCTTGTAGAGCTTGAAGCGCGCGCGGCCGGTGACATTCTGCTGGGTGACGTTGACAAATGCGTCCAACGCCTCGCGCAGCGGGGTGAACCATTGGCCGTTGTAGACCAGGTCGGCGTACTTGAGCGCCACCTGCAGCTTGTAGTGCAGCGTCTCGCGATCGAGCACCAGTTCCTCGATGGCCTGATGCGCCAGGTAGAGCAGCGCGCCGCCGGGCGTTTCATACACGCCGTGGGACTTCATCCCGACCAGGCGATTCTCCACCAGATCCACGCGGCCGATGCCGTGGCGACCGCCAATCGCGTTCAGCGCCTCCATGATGCCGAGCGGGCCGTGCGCCACGCCGTTGACGCGCACCGGCAGACCTTGCTTGAAATCAATCTCAAGATACTCCGGCTGATCGGGCGCTTGTTCTGGTGCAACCGACAGTTGGTACATGGCCTCTTCTGGTTCCAGCCAGGGGTTTTCCAGCAGACCGCCCTCATGGCTGAGATGCCAGAGGTTGCGGTCACGGCTGTAGATGGACTTCTCGGTCGCCGTGACGGGCACATGGTGCTTGGCCGCATATTCCAGCGCATCCTTGCGGCTGCGAATCTCCCACTCACGCCAGGGTGCGATGATGCGCAGGCGGGGGTTGAGCGCCATGACCGTCAGCTCAAAGCGCACCTGGTCATTGCCCTTGCCGGTCGCGCCATGCGCCACCGCATCCGCGCCCTCGGCCTCGGCCACCTCCACCATGCGCTTGGCGATCAATGGTCGGGCGAAGGAGGTGCCCAGCAGATATTTGCGCTCGTAAATCGCGCCGGCGCGCAGGGTGGGAAAGGCGAAATCATTGAGGAATTCGAGGCGCAGGTCCTCGACATAGCATTTGCTGGCGCCCGAGGCGATGGCTTTGGCCTCCAGGCCGCTCAACTCCTCGGCCTGGCCCAGGTCGGCCGTGAAGCAGACCACTTCGCAGCCATAGTTTTCGCGCAGCCAGGGAACGATGACCGATGTGTCCAGGCCGCCGCTGTAGGCCAAGACGCATTTTTTGATTTGGTGACGAGTAGACATGATGAATGAACTCCTTTTCTGGGTTGCGTGACACAAAAAAGCCACGCAGGGGACGTGGCCCCACGTGGCTTGAACGGCTACAGGTCAAGGCGACCGCTTTGGTCAACGACGCGTGGGCGTGCGACCAAACCGGACCGTACCGGCAGCCGTGCGCCTCGACCTCCTTGCGTGTTGAGCAGTCTTGATCATGAACATGAAAATACTTTACTCGAAGACGGGGAGTTTGTCAAACAGGTCTAGATTTGGTTCAATGAAGCGGAAACAGAACCGCAGGACGAGGTCACGCAGGTGATGGCGGCTGCGGGTGGTGGTGCGCCGTTGGTTGGGTGAGATTGTGACCGGTGCGCGGCGTTCGATCAACCCACTAAAACGGGAAATCGCCATCCATCCAGGCACGCTCCTGTTGGATCTCGTGCGCCAGGTCGGGGTCATCGGCGCCGGCGAAGGGCAGTGTCTGCGCTTCCGCCTTGCGCGCAGCCTGGTTGGCTTGCATGCGCTCGTTTTCGATGCGCCAGCGCTCGTCAGAGCCTTCAGGATCGTACTCGTCCAACAGGCTGGAGTCAGGCGCCAGGCCGAAGGACCAGCCGTGATCGTGGTCGGGGTCGGCCGCCATGCCCGCCTCGGCCTCAGCCCGCATGGCGGCGCAGACTGGACAGTCGTCTTCGAACATGTCGCCTAGTCTGTCGCCAGGTATGGCATTGGCGAAACCCAGCTCCTCGTTGCGAATCACCCGTTGCGGCGTCAGGCCGTAGAGGTCGTCCTGCGGAGTGAAGAACCAGGCGCGGATCACATCATCCAACGCGGTGCGTTCAGACTCGATGCTGATGCCTTTCAACTGAGCCAACTGCTGCGCGCAGACGTCGCGCAGGTACCTGACCAAATCGCCGTAAAGCGCTGCTTCTGCAATTGACATGCTTGCGTCTTACCATCCTTTCGTTAATTCGCCGTCGTAGGCTTGCCAAACGCCTACGACGCGTCGAGTGATCCCAAGCCGCGTCAGCCAACAACCGCTGGCTGTGACATTCGCCATCTAGCCTAGCCTAGCCCTGATCGTCATCGTGCGTTAGTACACCTCGCCGTGACCGCCCACGTTGATCAGAATGATCTCGCGCTCGCGCAAGAAGTCATCGTGCGCGATGTCCATCACCAGGTAGCGGGGTCTGTCGCGGACGCCGATCATGATCTCCTGTGCATCCTGCAGAAGTCGCTCGATATCGGAAATGCCCTTCGTCTTGAGATCATTGGCAGTGACAACGGGCATAGGTAACCTCGCTCATCACGAAACAGAGTGAGTGTACGATGGCTAGCATGATGATACATCAATTGATCGAACTGTCAAACGCACTCTGATTTCCTGACTGCCTCCTCGACATTGATTGGCTACCGACCGTCGCTGGCGTGTCGCCCTCGAAGAAGACGTGGATGAAGACCGAGCCGTCGTTCCATCCCGCGGCTCGCCGGCGGCCGCCTGCAGGAACGCGGTCCCCAGCGGCCGGTCCAGCCGGCCGTGCAGGGCCAGGATGCGGTCGGCCGGGAGGCCGCGCGCCAGCAGCGCGGCGGTCATGGCGGCCTGGTCGGGCAGCATCGCGGTCTCGCCGGCGTGGGGCGCGGCGAGGAGGAGGGCGAGATGAAAGTTGGCTCGCGCCGTACATGCTGACCTATGCTGTCATTGGCAGCCCGATCCGAGAATCCAACCGCCCTGAATTTCATACTCACTGTTGTCTTGAAGCCCTGTCACAGTAACATCGAATACTCCTAGCTGGCCATTGAATTTGGTAAACTCATCTCCAGTGCTTGGGATCCATTCTGTCCAACCCGGGTGGTCCTTGCTTCTTGAACCAATCGTTTCTGAATCCGGGAAGATCCTCTGCAACGTTACCGAAGCGCTGTTCTGTTTGATTCGGATCCGTGCGCGAGCATTTCTTGCATTGCATCGCTCACGATACTCATGGATTTCTCCATTGTTGATAGGCGGGTCAAACGCAAAGTGCAGCGTAGTGTACTTACTAATTGGAACGAAGATCGGATGATGCTCAGATGGATCTTGTAGCCATTCCAGAAACCATTCAACAAACTCCGTGGACATCCCAGTAGCCGCTCGTCGGCTTCCTACCTCCTGCCAATGCTGAGCGTAAAACGAAAGCAACTCCTCGTAGGCAGCTTGTTCTGCGTCAATCGTGATTTCGCCGTTGAAGAAGCTTCTCCAGCCGCTCAAATCCACTAGGAGTAGCCAGTCCATAGTGATGAGCAGGCCGGTGGTGCTACTCAGGGCCGGCCTCTGCGGCTCTACGCCTTGCGTATTGGAATGATCATCAGTGCTTTCTATGATTATGGGGCTTTCACCTTCATCAAGTTCAGCAGTCTCAAGGTAAGCCTTCGTCGCATTCATATACGCCATCACATGCTCCGGATCTCGACCATGAACGGCAATGCTGAAACGTTGCTCACGCTGTTGGTTGTGATACACTACGCTTGCTTTCCAAATCCCATCATCAACTTGCTGCAAATCCCTATTCCAGAACTTAGCTAGTGGTTGATATGATTGCTCGTTGGGTGGCCAGATTCTGGGTTTGACCATCTTAAAGCTGCTTGGATTGTCATTCGGTTCTGATTCTTGGTTAGGGTGCATCTTGGATCTCCTTAGTGAATATGGATTGGGAACAACGAAAGCCTGTGGAATTGTTTGCAAATAGCGGATCCGTAGAATCATAGTAGGTGGGCGTGACGAGCATAGACTCCCATGAGCCACCTCGTTTGTAAACTGTTGACACCTCCTTTTGACCTTTCCAAATCATGGTGCAGCGATAACGATCCCGATCGCAGTCTTCAGTGGAAGCAGTCCATTCGCTGACGTTGCCAAGCAAATGCATGATGCCTTCGGGCGTACTTCCCGCGGAAAACCGTTGGTCATCTACGGGAACGGTATGGGTTGGACCTGGCCCAATGTAGTCTGGGAACATAGTGTTAGCATAGTCAGGTTCTGGAGTTTCTGCAGTATCCCATGGGTAACTACGTGACTTTGTTCCGCGAGCTGTTCGTTCCCATTCAGCTTCCGTGGGCAACCGTTGACCCAACCAGTTACAGAAGGCTGCCGCCTGGTAGGCATCCACCCACACGACCGGAAGAGATCCATCAGCCGTTTCAATATCATCGAAACCCTCTGTTATGGCAGGCTCGCGTGGATGTGAGCATTTCTTGGCCTTCATGCAAAGCCGATACTGGGCGTAGCTTACCTCATAAGTATCAATAGCGAAAGCGGCGACAAACACCACCTGGGGCGGATATATGCGATTGTTGCCTGGAAGCGAGTCACCCAGTGTCACTGATGCCGCCGGAAACGACACTTGTGGTCGTTCCGCTGCTCCACGCAGGAGGAAATCTCTTACTTGCTGGGAAACCGGGATTGCAGCCAGGACAAGCAAACCCGCCAGGGCAAAGCGTTGTAACCACTTGATGCGGGTTCCTCGCCTGCTGCTCAACGCTACCAATTTGCGTTGGTCGGGCCGCCAGTCGGGCATACCTGAAGCACCTTGTTGCACCAGGTTCAGCTCGACTCCTCCAAGCAGAAGGGGATCTTTCGTGTTCAAACTCGACTCGCGGGCCCGGCTCTCCAAGATTCGCCGTGCGCGCTGCCCCGGTGCCTCCGATTTGTCGAACCGCATACGCACGTGTGGCGCCAGGGTGTCGTGGGTCAGGCGGCTGGCGGGGGACTGGCCGGGCTGGTTGCGGGACGGGTCCACGAGCAGGTAGAGGTCTCGGCATTCTTGCAGCAAGGCGGACAGCACGTCCAGGCGATGCTGGTAGGTCTGTTCCAAGTCGGCCAGGGTGCGCTGCTCTGCGGTGCCGAGCGGCGTGGTGTGATAGGCCAGCAGATCCAACGCCAGGCCGGAGTCCACGACCTCCGGCTGCCGCTCGTGCAGCGCTCGCAACTGCCGGCTCAGAAAGTCATCCAGCGACAGGCCGCGCGAGCGAAACTCGTGATACAGGTCTTCGTCGAAGGTCGGACGATCGTAACTGCGCGCCCGGGCCGCGTCCCACATGTCCGTCAGCAGGATCGCCAACATGGGCGCGACGGGCGATTCGCGGTCGGCCAGGAGGTCGTCGGCGATCAGACCGGGCAGCGCGTCGGCAACGATCAGCCGGTAGTGAGCGCGCAGCCGCGGCGTGGCCTGTGGGCCGGCCACCACCTCGGCGATGCCCACCCGCCCCAACCGCTCCAGGAAGGATTTGCCGTTGGGCAAGCGGTGTTCAGTCAAGCGTTTGTCAATTTCGGCCAACCATTCCTTGCGGAAGCTGAGGATCAGCCGGCCCTGCGGCCGGCGGCCGATGTCAGCAAACAGGCCCGTCAGTGCGGTCAAGAAGACCACCAGCTCGTCCCCCTGTTGGGCATGGGGCCGCGTGAACAACTCCTCAACCTGGTCGAGCACGACCAGCAGCGGCCGGCCGCCCTGCGCTTCTGCCGTCCGCCAGGCTGCGGCCAGGTCAGCGCCGGGATCAGCCTCCAGCGCGACGGCCAGCGTGCCCGCCAGGCCCAGGGCCTGATCTCGCCGCGCGTAGCGGACCGCGTGACTGTCCTCCAGCCGCGGGAGTAGCCCGGCCGCCAGCAGCGACGATTTGCCCACGCCCGATTGGCCGTAGAAGAGGATGATCGGCGGGCTGCCGGCCGCGGTCACCTGTTCGTACAATTCTCGAATCTCCCGCCCCCGGCCGAAGAAGATCTCGGCATCCTCGCGACGGTAGAAATCCAGGTAGCGGTACGGCTTATCAGGCAAATCCAGCGGCGGCAGCTCGGGCAGACCGAAAAACGGATCGTTAGCAGCTTCGGCCAGGCTCCAGTCCATGCGCTCCGCAGCCCCGGCCGGATACAACTGCCAGGGAATGCGCTGGTCGCCCGCCCCTTCCTCCTCGGCCGCGCCGATGTGGCGGAAGCGCGCGCCGCCCTGCATCTCCATGGCGGCCTTGGCCTGCTCGAACGCCACCCCAATCGCTCCGCCGCCGGCCAGGCCCTGGTAGAAACGGGCGGCGAATTCGGCGGCCATGCCATCTTCCACCGCCTGATCGGTGGCGATGACCGCATGCACGCCCGCGTCCAGCAGGTCGCTCACCTGGCCCTGGGTGGAGCAGCCGTTGAGGAAGACCAGCGCCAGCCCGCGCTGCTGCGCCAGGAAGCGGGCCAGGCCGCCGGCGTCGGCTGCGGCAGGCTGGCCCGCGACCGTCTCCAGCAGCAGCCGGTAGCCGTCCGCATGGCCGCCGAAGTGGAAGATGGCGATGCGATTCCGGTAGCGGGCGTCCTGAAACACGTCGAGGATATCGCTGGCCGTCGCGTTCTGTCGCACCACCAGCTCGCAGAGGCCGCGCTGCTCGGCCGCGCCGAGCGCCCGCTGCACCTGCCGCGCCTCCTCCGCCAGGTTGCGCAGATAGCGCGCCCGGTCGTCGCGGTCGTTGGCGAAGGCGAGGAAGAGGATGGGTTTGGCAATGACAGTCATGGGTTCACCCTCAGCAGAGGAAAGACGACGCTAACCCCGCCCGCGGGCGCTTCGACCACGAAGGCCCGATAACGCTCGCCGGCGCGGGTGATGAGCAGGTCGAAGTTACGGTAGGCGGTGATGGTCATGGATGGACCTCGTCTCGTGTGTGCGCCAGCCGCGCCGCGTCGTTGACCGCCGTGGTCAACCGTAGGATGCCAGGGCCGTAGGCGTCAATGCCGATGACGCCGTTGAGGGAGTGGGTGAGATCGGTCATAGTTGTTACGCCTCATCTTCATCGGCAGGGACGAGTATAGCAGGGCTGTCTTGTTCTCATTATGCCCCTGCGGTATAATCTCCCCAGGATCGTGTACGTCACTCGCTTGAGTGATGGATCGTCTGGTTTGCGGGCTTTTGCCAGGAGTTGCCTGAAGATGCCAGAGATATTAGGTTTCGCATTTGTCAAGGACTACGTCTTGAACGTGCGCTTCGATGACGGCGTCGAACGCGCGATTGACTTCGAGCCGATCTTGATTGGCCCTCTCTTTGGCCCGCTGCGCGATCCCAGGTTGTTTCGCCAGGTCAGGATAGACCCAAACTTGGGTACGCTGGTCTGGCCGACGGGGGCGGACATTGACCCGAGCGTCTTATATGACTGGCCCCGGCAGGTTGACGCCATCGTCCAACGGCGCCGGCAGCGCTGGGCCGTGGACTACAGCGAGCAGGGCAGCCGCGAGCGGTTCGACGGCGTCCTGCAAAAGGTCGCCGAGGCCAACCCGGAGCCTTACGAGGCCGATCGGCCGCCGGAAGAAACCGATCACGAGACCGAGTGAGCCTGCTTGCCTTGACCTTCTGCTGCCAATGATCCTTGAGGCGTCGTTGAGAACCCGATCCGGTTTGTTTGACATCGTATACAGCACCGAATATAATACCACTGTCTAGCACACCATCGGAGGCGCCCGTGCCAGGGCTTCAAATCGTGCTTGATACCAACGTTCTTATTGCCGCGCTGCGTTCGCCCCGCGGCGCATCCTACCGTGTGTTGGAACTGCTCGACAAAGGTCATTTTGACGTTCACATTTCGGTGCCGTTGGTCCTGGAATACGAGAGCGTCGCCCTGCGACACCTTGATGACCTGTCGATCAGCCGCAGCAATGTAGAAGACTTTCTTGATTACCTCTGCCGCGTGGGTGTCGCCCACGAGATTTACTACGCCTGGCGTCCTTTCCTGAATGACCCGGATGACGACATGGTCTTGGAAGTGGCTGCTGCCAGCGGCAGCGATGCCATTGTCACCTTCAACAAGCGTGACTTTCGCGGTTGTGAACGCTTTGGCGTGCGGCTGCTTACGCCCGCCGAGCTCCTGCAAGAGATCGGAGTGTCGAAATGAGCGCATTGAGTTTACGTTTGCCCGAGTCGCTCCACGCGCAGGTGCGCGAGCTGGCGGAGCGCGATAAGGTTTCGATCAATCAATTCGTCACCCTGGCGGTGGCCGAGAAAATTGCGGCGCTGCGCACGCTAGACTACATCAAGCAGCGCGGCGAGCGCGGTAGCCGCGAGCGGTTCGACCGCGTGCTGCAGAAGGTCGCCGAGGCGGACATGGAGCCTTACGAGGCCGATCGCTTGCCCGAATGAGCTGTCCTGGCCGGCAGGCGCCTCCACCTCGAAGGCGCGATCGCGCGCCCGCGCGGGCGATGAGGAGATCAAAGTGGCGGTAGGCGGTGATGGTCATGGATGCGCCTCACGAATTGCTCTTGTCAGTGGCAGGCGTGTATCGGCTATGTTGATGATTGGGCTGTTGTGCGGCTCAGCCCAAGGGCCATTGGTTTACGCTGGCGCCAGTTCTGGCGTGACATCAATCCCTTCGGCGACAATCGCTCGGCAAAGGGGGTGACGAATCTGTTCCATCCGCGCCCAGCGGGTCCAACTTACCACTACCAAGTTGAAGAGTACGTCGTGCTCCAAGGACAAACGCGAGCCAATGGTGAGAATCTGATCTTTCACAGGCCAACGCTCGTCTGCCACGATCACCAGGAGATCAATGTCCGACTCTGGCGTGTCGTCATGGCGCGCCTTTGAGCCAAACAGGATCACACGCTGGACCTGCAGAGACGGCTCACTCCACAGGCGTTGCACGAGGGTCTCGACAGCCTCACGATCGTGGTACCGAGCGCCCGTCAACGCCTCACGGGCCGCGTCCATATAGAGCCGGATCATCGCCTGGTTGGAATTGCTCATTTTTCAGCCTGTCAATCAGAAGAAGATAGCCTGTCGCACAATCTGCCAATGATCTGAATTATACCCGGTTCTGCGTCAAACGAAAAGCGTTCGTCGAAGACGAAGCTAACCCCGCCCGCGGGCGCGTCCACCACGAAGGCGCCGGTAGCGCTCGCCAATCTCTATTACAGGTACAGACCAAGTTGCTGATACACCCGCGGTCCGACAGCTGACTTAGTGCAAGAATGCTTGTCCGATGGTCAATTCATTTGACCGTTCAGGGAGATGACACAGTCGGTTGTAGGGCGCACGCTGTCTATTTGCGGATTATGGTGTACTGGTCGGTGTTGGTGTGCACAGCACCTTTGCAGATCCTGGCTCACGACGTTGGCATTCAGGCCCAGTGCATCGCCCTACGGCACGCGTCTGTGGATCATAGGTCACCATTCCGGATGAATCTTCAAAAACGTAGACGCCAGTGCTCGTACGCCATTTGAAGGCAAGAGTGTTGGGATTGAAGATCGGAGTGCTTGCCACAAAATTCATGCTCGGCGCCTCGCAGGTAGCGCTTTGTGTTCGACAATCCGCGGTCAATGGAATAATAATGCTGATTGTACGGTCATCGGTTACGGGGAGAACCGAAAAAGGCCTAAAATCCTGGGTGTTTTCGGGCGTCGGGGTGGGAGTCGGAATAATGCAAGGATTACCACCAGGATTTCCCGCAGGAGCCACTTCACCAACGAGGCCTGGGTCATCCCACCACTGGCTGGCCATCTGCTGTAATACCTGTGGGATGTACTCGAAGGGAATTGAGCTGTTGTTGTCCAATGCCCAATTCGACGGCAACAAGAAATCTACCTGTAAGTATTTACGATCGATTGTAATGGTTGTCTTCCAACTCTCGGCCAGTCCCGGTTGCAACGAACCATCTTGGCCGACTTCGATGAGCGGCTCAATGATCTGTCCCGCAAGGCCTGGGACTGGCGTTTCGGTCTTCGCAACGTTAGTTGCGATACGCATTGGAGAAACAGATGGGTTAGGGGGACTTGGAGCAGCACACGCTGCCATAGAGACGAGGCAGAGAAGGGCTAGAATACGAATGACTGACGAGTGTACTGAATGATTTCTCATGGCGGCCTCCTTATTGGCACTCAGTTTGGATGTCATATTGCTGGCATTCGTCGTCGGTGAAGCTTCGCGTCGCACGCAAAGTGGCAAAGTTGACAAGCTCATTGCTGTTGACGAGGTAGATACGGATGATCCCATCGTCGTCCCCGGCGGCGAGCAACCGGCCGTTAATAGGGCTAAATCTGACACTATTGACCGAGACGTTACTTGCGGAGATGGTGCCCACGCGTTTGCCGGTCGCAACATCCCACATGATGATTTTCCCGTCCGCTCCTGCACTGACTAGTAGTTTTCCGGTAGAATCAAAGTCAAGTCTATAGGCGCTCCCTTCGTGACTACCGATGAAGTGATCGTCGAGGTCTCGTTGGTAGAGACTCTTGCCGGAGGTGATTTCCCAACTTCTGATTGCGCCATCCTCGCTGGCAGTGACCGCATAGTGTCCGTCTGGGCTAAAGATGGCGTGATATACTTGGTCGGAAGCTGACACTGACAACGTAGTGACATCTCCCGATGCAAGGTTGATAATGCGGCTTGAGCCGTCAGCGGAACCGATGATCATTTGCGTTCCGTCACTGTCAAACTCAATGGAGTTAACCGCAAAAGGGGATAGACGCCATTCGCCGCCGAGAATCGGATTTCCTGTTTGGCTATCCCACAGGAGGACTTTGCCGTCGCTTCCTCCCGTGGCGATTTGCTTCCCTTGCGGAGGACGAAAGGAGACCGCATTGGCCGATCCATCGTGGCCTTTGATCGGCGGTAGTTTCGTGGTCAATGAGGATGTTTGCCAGACCTTCACTGTTCCATCTTCACTCGCCGTCGCGATCGTCTGACCATCCGGGCTAAAGTCCACGTCCCAGATCTTTTGGCCGTGATTAAGCACGCCCAGACGGTGAAAAGGCTTTACATTCCACAATTGCGCGGTGCCATCATCGCTTGCTGTGGCCAGGTATTTTCCGTCCGGACTGAATTCGATTTCTTCTATCGGCTGCGGATGGGCACGCAACGCTTCGTACTCGCGAGAAGGGCCGATATTCCAGGTCAACAGCATCCCGTCAGAACTGATCGTTGCCAGCGAGTCAGTGCCACAGGGTGCAAGCGGATCAGTCAGCACAGAATTGGCATTCAAGAATGCGAGAGCGAGAATAGCATCTTTATGACCGAGTAGAGCCATCGGCTTTGCGCCTGCACCAATCAGCACAGTAGCCGTATGATCGCTGCGTCCAGCCGTGGCCACACAGGCGCCGTTTGAACTAAACACTGCATCGAACACAACTCCGCTATGAACGCTTTGGCGATTTGACAAACGGGGCGAATGAATGTCGGTCATGTCCCAGACACTGACATTCCCCTGGTCGTCCGTCACGGCGATGTCACCTTTGGGGCCAAAAGCCAGCCCCCAGATACTCTCGTCACCTTGTGCTGCGTGCCACGTAACCAGTTCATGCTCGAGTTTGCTATCCCACACCGCAATTTTGTCAAAGACAATCTTGTTCTCGGCATTCGTGTGATCGGATACTAACATGCCCAGTTTATCGCCATCAGCGTTTAGGGTCGGCCTGTTGACCCATTTCTGGATCTGCTGAGAAGCGATTTCCATCTTGGCTTCAATATCCCACAAATGCACTCCGGAGTCGCCTGTCTGAACCACGACCAGAGACGAAGTTGGGCCGAAATCCAGGTCAAATGCCGATTCACTTAGCTCAGTGGTAAAGACTTCTTTGTCGCGAGACATATCCCAAATCCGAACGAAGCCACCCAATGCTCCATCCAGGTAACTTTTGTCATAACGATAGCCCGTGACGCCGAGAAGATGAGGAGACCTGGGGCTAAAGGCTAGGTCGGTGATCCAGGTTTTGTCACCGGTGTTGAATCTGGTGATCAAAGCTCCGCTAACCGTGTCGTATACCAGAACTTTTCCATCTAGCCCTGCCACAGCGAACTGCATTCGATCTGCGCTAAATGCTCCCGCCCGCAGTGCCTTGACCCCATGGTTGATGCGGGTTTCGATTCTGGATGCCAGCAAGGCTACTCTCAGGGCGTCTGCGGCTTCAAATGCGTATCCTGTTTGGGGTTCTGCTGTTGCGAGGGCGCTTCGGGCCAGCAGTACACCAAGCTCTGGGTCAGTTGTTAGACTTGATTTGGAACGCGCTGTCAATTCACCGACCTTGGCGCGGCGCGCTTGGTTGACGGCCGTGAGGCGCTGCGTATTGGCAAATAGTGCCAGGCTGGCCAGAACGACCATGACGGTCGCTGTAATGCCGATGATCCGCCGCAGCGTGCTGGCGCGGCGGCCGACGCTGGCTTGCGTGAATGCAAGCTCTGTCCCATTAAGCCATTTGGTATCCGCTGGCTCGTTCGTCTTGGGCGCCATCACCTGCCGCGCCCAGCGGAAGCGCCCGGCCAGCCCCTTCTGCTTGCCGCCGGTGGACCACAGCGTCTCCTCCACTTGCGGCAGGCGGGGATCATCGTCCCACAGCAGGCCGGCCCTGGCCTCCGGCGTCGCTTTGTCCCACTCCGTGGCCGCCTGCGCCAGCCGGCGCTGCAACGGCAGGTACTCCTCCGCCTCCTTCTTCCAACGTAACAGCTTGTCCCAGGCCAGCACCAACGCATCATGCGCTGGCTCGACGTAGGCTTCGCCTTTTGTACCGTCGGGATTATCCGAAGTGCCGCGCACCAGCAGGCGGGCGTCCACCAGCCGGTCGAGCACCGCCTTGACCCGTGTGTTCTCTGCTTCCGTCGGGTATGCCAGTTCGCTCAACGCCACCCGCCGTCGGGCCAGCTCGCCGCCTTCCGTCGCCACCATGCGCAGCATCACCCGCTGCATCGTGGCCTTGTGCGCGTCGTCGGGCAAGTGATCGTACTCCTCGGTCGCCCGGTTGCGCAGCGAGCCGACCACGCCGCCCAGGGACTGGTAGTCCGCACCCGCCAGCGCCCGGTCGTCGCGGCCGCTCTGCACGTATTTGACGTACAGTTCGCTCAGGGTGAAGGAGAGCAGCGGCAGCGCGCCGGGAGTCTGGATCACCTCCTTGATCAGGTCATCCACCAACTCCGGCGGATCGAAGTAGAGCACGCGCACCGAGGCCGGCCCTTCGATCACCTGGCGCAGATCCTCGATGTCCATCGGCGGCACGACGTAGCGGGCAGATTGCCAGGCTGAGGCTAAGGCTGAGGTTGAGGTCGCATCAAGGGTGGTGAACTGCGGCTCGAAATCGGTACGCAGGGTGATGATCAGGCGGAACGCGGCGGGCTGTTGGCGCACGGCTTCGGCCAGGAGCACCAGGAAGCGCTCCCGCTCAACGTCGTCGCGGCAGAGGGTCGCCAACTCCTCGAACTGGTCAATGGTGAGCACCAGCCGTTGGCCGGTATGCGCCGCAGCCCAGCGGGCGATGATCTGCGCCAGGGCGTCATCGCCGCCGGCAAGACTTCCGAAGTCTTCAAGACTTCGGAAGTCTGCCGCCAACTCCGCGCGCAGCAACGCATCCAACACCCGCACCGGCTGGTCGGTGGGGCGCATGGGCGGCAAAATGCGGTAGAGAGGTCCGCCGGGCTGTGGAACGGACCCGGCTACAAAGGTGCAAGGCCTGCCGAGCCTGGGTGCCAACGGTTTTCATCAGCCCCGAGGGCGCAGATCTGGTAACCGGATGGCCTCGGCCTCCAGCGGGCTTCCGATCTCCGATCTCTGATCTCTAGTCTCCAATTTCTGAAGCCGCACAGCACCCCGCCTTCACCAGCGACGACTTTGCCCGTGCCCGACGCGTCCAGCACGCACACGAAGGGCTGTCCATCCACCAGCGCTGTTAGTTCCACGATCTCATCCTGCGGCCGAAGAAGAGCGGGGCATAGCTGCTGGTCGGTAGGACTTTCAGGCCGCGGTACGGGTTCGTTCGTCAGTCAGATCGGAGCCGGCAGCGGCTGAGCGGATGGCCAGGCCAGGAAGATGAACTCCCCCAGATGCTTGTTCCAACGGCCACAGGCCAAGGTCTGCTCGTGGCTGGCCTGGACTTCGGCCTGCACTCCACCTGTTCGCGCAGGTAGAGGTAAAGTTCGGTGGCGGTGATCACGCTGTCGCCCCCCCGCCCTAGGCGCCAGGTCGGCCCTGCCCTTCCAGGGCGGCGATCAGGCCTCAGCGAAGGGGAATACGCCTGCCATCGCTCGCGCACGCCGATGGCTTGCTATTGAGCACGTCCAGCGCCGTCTGGTCGTGGCGGCTGAGGTGAGCACCTGCCAGGCGGGGAGCGCAGGTAGCGGTCGTAGCGCTCCCTTGTGGATCACGTCGGGCAGTGCGCCCAGGAGGCAGGGCTGGCCCAGCGGAAGGCCGGCAAGCAGCAATCCAGGATCGCCAGCATGTGGCGGCACGGGCAGATCGGTCAGCCACTTGCAGGTCGGTCATGGAGAGCATGGTGGCTGAGTTAGCAGGGCCGGGCGTCTGCGGCAGGTAATGCGCGGGCCGTCATCGCTGTCATCAGGGGCTGCCGGCGTGGCCGGCGGAAGTGACCAGCAGCTGGTCATCATCGCCCAGGCGGGCCGGCAGCTCCTGGTGAAGAGCGGCCAGGCGCCTGCGACTGGCTGATTGGTTTCGGCCCGGTGAGCAGGATGGTCCCATAGCTGTTAACGCAGCACTCCTGCCAGTCGTGCGGCATCATTGACGGCGGTGGTCAGCCGCGGGATGCCGTCCCCGTAGGCGTTGATGCCATGACGACGGCGAGGGAGTGCGTGAAGTCGGTCATGGGTAGGGATGTTCTCCGTTTGGTCTGCCAACAACGCCGGAGGCCAGAGGCCATCTGGCTACAGATGCAAGCCCCGCAAGGGTGCGCGTGCGCTGACGAACAGCGCCGGGGGGATCGGTGGCCTCCGCTCTCCAATACCGCGGAGGCCAGAGGCCATCCCGGCTACGAATGCAAGCCCCGCCGTGCGCGCCGACGAACATCGCTTGGATCCGACAGGGCGTCCGCTGACTTACACCGCCGGAGCCAGAGGCCATCCGGCTACGAGATAAGCCCCGATGGGGCTGAAGGTTGCCACCTCCAGGCCCGCCAGGCCTTTCATTTTGCAGCCCGATCCGTTCACGGTCGGCGGTTGATCGAGCGCAGATGCCATTCGCATTCCAGGCCCGCCAGGGCTCATTTGCCAGCCCGATCCGTTCACGGTCGGGCGGGGTTAGTCGAGCGCAGATGCCATTCGCATCCTCGCCAGGGCTAATCTTTCGTAACCTGATCCGTTCACGGTCGGGCGCTGCCATCGTGCGCACATGTTCTGCCATCCCAGGCCACAGGGCCTTCCACCTCGTAGCCGATCCGTTCACGGTCGGCGGCCTACGACCACCACGGTTCTACCGGCCGCACGACCGTGCTCGCCACTCCACCGTCCGTCCAGTCGCTGAACGCTCCTTTATCGCCGTCTGCTGGGCGCCGGAAATCACGGGTGTGGACACGGGCCATCAACGGTTTAGATGCCGATGCGCTGGGGCTGTGCGAAAGGTCGGCGCAAACGTCACCGGCAGATCGCTCTGCTGCAGCAGCGAGGCGTCGGCCTCGTCCGTGCTGACGATTAGCTTGAGGATGTCGCGCACCTGCATCGGCGGCGGGCGGTTGGTTTCGCGGCCACGGCCTCCACGTATTGCTTGAACGGCGCATCGGGATGTAACCCCACGGTTTGGCGCTGTCGGTTGCGCACCAGCACGCTGGCCCACGCCTCATAACCTGGTTGCCCGTGCGGTTCCAGCCAAACGCCGCCGCGGGCAAGAGGCCGGTGTAGATGCTGTGGCCTCGGTCAGGTCTAACAGCATACAATAAAAGCCGCTGGTCGGGCGTCGCGTTGAATAGTCGATCTGGTCGCGGCGCAAGCCAGCGACCATCCACCATCCGTACGCCAGTTGCAGCCCCGACGAGGCGTCAGCGGCGCCGCTCCCGTTCACCATCTCCCCTACGCGGTGAATCTCCAGCCGCACGGCGTCGCGCCAGGCTCGTGGCCGCTATCAGCCGCCGTGCTGACCCAGCGGGCGATGTGTTCCAGGCGCTGCGCCGCCACCTGGGCGTTGCTGACATTCAGGCCGGGTGTCTCACGGCGAAGCGCAGACCTCCGTCGCCCGACGGATGCGATAGCGCCTGCGCCGGCGTCAGCCAGCGAAGCCGATACTGGCGCCGGCCATCGCCCTCGCGCACCAACAGCGAGGCGCGCCCTCCCGTTGATCGTTGCCAGCGCCTGCTGCACCAGATTCAGCGCCGCGCTGTTCCCTCGAAAGCCACGGCCAGCCGCGGCAATGGGGTGCTGGTCTCAGGGCTTTGTGGGTGGCTGGCTGCCAGCGGCGCGTGGTCGAAGGAGGTCGGCGCGACCAGACTCGCCCGGGAAACACTTGCACCCACTGGCCTCGCCCAATGGCGTGCTCCAGACTGCGCAGACGAGCGAGGTCCGCGCCGAAGGGGAACAGGACCAGCAGCGTCGTCTCTCGCTGCTCCGTGGGCGGCGGGATGCCGCACTGCGCCCGCGCCCAGCACCCACCTATCCTTGTTGACGCCCAGCGTGAAATGGCTGGCGTCGGCGCAACGGCGCCGCCAGGAAGGGCTGCCCCAGGTCTGCCGGTTCGTCGCCTCCAGCCGGCGCTTGATGGACACCGCTGCTGCACCAGCGCGCTGGACCCAGCGAACGGCGTGATAGCTCAGCCCACGCCCGTTCTGCTGCGGTGGGTCTTGCAGGTGGGGAGAAACGCGCCGCTTTCACGACCACCGGCCAGGGAAATGGGTCTCCTTGCCGTTTGCTCCCGGCACCGCACAGCAGAATGTGGCTCGAGGCGATGGATGTCCAGAGGCTGCGCCCGGCTGTTTGCCCTGCCTGCCGGCCGCCTGCTCCGGCGTCACGATGTAACTGCTGATGGCCGCACGCCGGGTGGGCCTTCTCCGGCGTATGGTGATCTCTGCGCTGCGGCGCGCCAGAGCCGGAGCAGCAGTCGAGGATCACGGCGAAGTGCGGGCCATTGGCCGCCACTCAGCGATGGTTTCGCGCCAGCCCTTGTCGGCTGCAATCCCAGCCCCCGGCAGCCGGCTATCGTAGCAGACGAGCGTCTCGTTCAGACGGTCCGGACTCGAAATCCCAGAACCCGGCGGCGCGTTCTCCTGCGGAGCCGTGGCCGCTGTAGTAGAACAGCGCCACGTCCTCCGCCTGGCTGCCCCAGATGGCCCGCCAGGCCAACTAAACTCTGGCGTGACCTGCCTGCTGACCAGCAGGCGCGTAAACGGTCGCCGGCGCCGGTCACACGCGCGGCCAGCAGCGTGATGCTGGCTGACATCGTTGACGCAGCCGTTGAGCGGGTTGACTAGCGCCGGGTAAGCGTCAATGCCGGCAAAGAGCGTAAAATGGTGCGGGTCATGACGGTCTCCTCAGATGCTGACTCCAGGGCGTTTGGCCGCTGGAGGCGTCCTGCTGCGCGATCCAGCCGAAGAGAGCGCCGTCGGCTCTCGCCACGCTGACCGGCTACCAGATCATGCTGTCTCGTGTCAGTGGCGCTGGCGATGGTGACACAGGTGCGGCTGGCACTCGGTCCACAGAGCCGCCTGCCGGCCCGCCGCATCCCGCAGATAGACCGTGGTCTGGGTGAAGATCACGTTTGACCTGCGGTAAACAGGCTGGCGGTTCGACGATCTCCGCGGCGTCCTGCGCCAGCGCCGCCGACCGCTCATTCAGCATGCGCCTGAGCTTGCCAGTCTGGCTCGTGCCAGCGGTGGTCCAGGCCTAGTTCTTCGTCGCCGTCGCCGTTGTCGGGCCCCTGCATGAAGCCCCAGGGCATATACCCAACTGCCTGCTTCTCGTCCAGCAGCCTTTGGTAGCTTCCTTGCGCATCTGCAACTGCTGCGGTCTTGCTGGTTGGGGCTGGCTTGATGCCGACCTCCTCGATGAGCAAAGCGGTTTGCCCAGCCGCCCGCATGGTCGTTGCCATCTCTATTGGCAGCCGCGTTCTCCTGGTCAGATCTGTCGCCGGGTTGTCGTCGCCATGATAGGCGTGATTGGTGATGAAGTCCACATTCCGGCGTATCGCAGCCGCTCCCTGCAAGGCCGTTGTCGCCATGTGCGCGTGACGTGCGGCTGATCATACCGGTGGTGATCGAAGTGTTGCCGCCGTCCCACTGGCGCATCTTGCCGCTTTCATGCTGCATGAAGTCCACCAGCGTTTCCTGACGGCCGATGTTGTATCCTTCTGCCGCGCGATTCGGCTTTCCGCTCGTTGCCGATGTTGTGTCAGGATGCGCGGCTGTTGCGGATGGTCGGTCCTGCGTTGGCCTGCACGAAGGGCCGGTAGTTGACCTTGTAGCCCCTCGTGGAACCAATCCACGCTGAGGAGCTTCCGGCCTCTGCCGATCGGTTGATGTGGAACCCGCCGTCCGGATCCCGCTTGTCGCCCGCACGCGCAAATTCAAGATCGTCGTACAGATTGTAGGGGCGACGATCAGGACATGTCGCTGAAGCGTTTCTCCATCAGATCGAGCAGCGGACGATCAGGCGTCGCGTCTCTTCGACCGAAACCTGCGCGGCGGAAGATGCGCACCACGCGCGCCATCTCCTGGTTGCCTGGTAGCCGATCGGCTGCTTGGCCCCACGCACCGGATCGGACAGGCCGTAATGGGCCAACCCAAGCAGGCTGGGACGCTGACGAAGCGGAACCTGCGGCCGCCCACGGCAAAGTGCCGCCCAACGACGCACAAAGGGTCGCCGCGTTCTCTCGATGCTGACCGGCTCCAGGATGAAGACCAGCGACGTATCGCCATCCAGCACGATGGTTTGCACGGTTCGCTGGTAACCAGGCCGAAATCTCGATCCAGGGCGCCAGGCGCCAGGTCGTCGAACGTAGCGACCGTCCACCGCGCTGTACGCCACCGGAGGTATTCCCTGGCCGGCACAGCGGCAGGACGAGGTTTGCAGCCAGGAGAGGGCTGGCCGCGCCGGCCAGGCCGGGATATGCGCCGCCATCCGGCCTGGAATTGCTCCCACTTCACGCCAACCACCTTGCCCTGGACGTGCAACCGCCAGCAGCGCCGCAAGTCGCCCGCAAGCCGCTCAGCAATCTGTCCCAGAGTACGGCGGGCGCACGCCGCGCGGTCCGCATACAACGGTTCTCAGGCAGATAGTAGGTGGAGTCCGCCAACAGCCGGTCGTCGGACTGGCGCAGCGCCGGGTTGAGGCTTCGCGGCAATTCCTCCCACGTGATGCCGGCGACGGCCGGAGCTGGCTGTCGCCCGCCAGCAGTTCAGCGTGCCGGCACAACCGGTCAGCGGTCGGCCAGGTACTGCGCCGTTTGTGCGGGCTGCATGGGGTCGGCGCCTTGGCGTATCCCTGTCGCCGATCAGACGGATGGCTGCCGCCCACTGGCTCGTCGAAGGCGCTGATGACGCGCGGCCGGCAGCACGCGGCTGGGGTTGGATGCCGCGTGGGGCGCAACGGCTCACGGCTTTGCGCCGCCAATTGCCCGATGGCGTCCACGATCCAAATGCGCGCTGCCGCGGTTGTCCGACTGAAGTGGCGGAAGGAGACCAAGTCGCCATGTCCCACCTCGCGCCAGGCAGGCCTGCTACGAAGCTGTCCCGATTCAGGTGTTATTGAGCCAGTCAGCGAGCGCCAGTATCTATCTTGCGTCAGCGGCTGCAGCCCGAACTCCGGCGGTGGGACAAAGAGCCAGCCCTGGTCGCTGCTCTGTGGGGTATTTGTGCATGAAGGTCAGGCCGGCCTCGGTCAGGATCACACCTGGATTCACGGCCCGTCACCGGCGGATGCCGGTCACGACGGCCAGGTGGTTCCGGCGCTGGACACAGCGGTCGGCGCGACTCCACTGAGAGCGCGGGCCAGCCGGTACTCGTGAAAGCCCAGGTAGGTGTAACTGGCCCGGGTGCGCGGAGAATTTCGGGTAATTCCGGCGGTGACAAAGCTGCCCGCGCCAAGTTGAAGCCCACGGCCTCCGATGCGTGTGCTCGATCAGCCTGTCGCAGCCGACCTGGAAGGCATCGTAGGCCGCAGCCGTGCGCCAATTCCGCGGGATCTTGCTGGAAATCCCTGGACGCTGGGCTGCACTGGCTCGTTCAGGCTGATCCAGGCGTCAATTTGCAGCCGGCCATTCTCTTCTTCGCGGCCCCAAATTATCGTTCAGGGATGTGTCTGGCGAAATCGTTTCCCCGACTTTCCGGATCGCCTTTGTCCGATTCAGCCAGTCGTCGAGCGGATCTTCGACCTGGCCGCCTGGCCCTGGCACAGCGTAGTCCATACGACCGATGATGGACCGGTTTCGGCCATGCGGCGCAGTTGATCCACCTGGATCCCAGGATGGATCAGCATTACCGGCGGCTGGATGTCGCCGATGGCCTCGGGAACAGGTCTCCTTGTGTTCACCGATCCCGAAGCTGTGCAGGTAAAATCCCAGTTTATTGGTCATGATCTCACTCTCCCAGCTAAACTTGCGCACTGAACGGCGGAATGCTCTGCACGGCTTCGATGGTCTGCGTCAGTTTGCCGTCCAGCATCAGGGAGTTGTCCCAACAGTTCTACGGAAGACCAGGAGCCTGCCACCCACGCGGATGCTGAGCAAGTAGTCGGGGAGCGGTTCGTCGTTGGCGAGGACGCCGGTGCGCATCCACTGAACATCTCTTTGGTGTACCGCGCGCAGCGGCGTCTGATTTTGGGATACCGCCTGTCCCTGTTCGCCGCCGGGAGCCATCCGCTCTGCCGCCGATCGGCGGCAAGACAAACTGAGCCGCTCTTTCATCCAAAGGCATGCGCCAGGAATTTGACGCACAGAAGTCGTCCATGATCGTACATCCCGGTTTGTCGGCCCGGTTGCGCATCGTAGGGATAGGCCGGCGGATGGTTCTCGCCGTAGTTGTGATGCGCAAGAAGGCGTGCGCGTCAAATGTCCCGATTCATGCTGGCGATAGCATTACCGCGGTGTCGAAGCCTGGCCGGTCCAGCACCTGGATGCCTGGACTGCCGGCGTCGAAGACGCGCACGGCCGCGCGCTCCAGTTTTGCCCGGAAGGTTCTGCCCAACCGACGGATCGTTCCAGGTTGCGCCATCGCGATCGCCCTCGGCTCTGCTGAAAATCTGCACATAAACGGCGGCTGGCTGGGTCGTGCGCGAAACCGCTGCCAGCCAGGGCCTTGCGCAGCGCCTCGACATACGTGGCAGCATCCACGTTGTCGTCAATCGCTTTGCCGATGCGCACCACGGGCATGATGCCGGCGCGGAAGCAGGCGCGCGCTGCGCGCTCGGCCTGCAGCTCGTCCAGCGCGTGAATCAACGTCCAGGTGACGCGAATCGTCTTGAGACGCCCAATCGTGCGTTCGATGAACTCGTCGCGCAAATCGGTGTGAAAGTGCAGGCCGAGGCCGTTGTCGTTGGGCGGCCGCGGGTAGGTGCGCAGTCGCGCCACGTTGTCTGCCGTCAGGCTGACAGTCGGCGGCCGCGTGGTTGCGGGCGGGTTGCGCGGCGGCTGCGGCGGCGTCCCCCCTGCCTCGACCTTCACCGTTGCGGGGAAGTCATGACGGCTGCCGTCGGGCAGGAAAACGCGCAACAGGTAGGTGGTAGTCGCCGTCGGCGCAACGGTGTGCGATTCATGCGCTGTGCCGCCCTGCACTTCCAGAAAAACCTTGCCTACCCCTTTCACGTCCCAACGGAGCGTGGCCGATTCGCCTGGCTTGATCGCGCTCGGCTCAGCCCGGAACTGCACGGTCGCGCCTGCGGGCAGCGGGTTGGCGGGCGGCGGCGGCTGTGGAGGCTGCTGCGGCGGCGGAGGAGGTGGCGGCGGCGGTGCGCCAGTCCCTGCGGCTTTGCGCGTGCGCTGGAAAACCACGTAGAACGAATGATGGAAGACTGAATTCCACAACTCGCCGTTGGCGGCGCGCTCATCTGGATGCGCGCTGTGCAGATTGACCACGCGGTCGCTTTTGTCCGCGGCGTTGGCGCTCTGCCCGGCGATCCAGATCGAGAGCACCTGGCCCTTATCCACGGGGATGTTGCCGGCCGGCTCATTGGCGCCTTTGTCCAGCGGCTGAGGCCGCGCTTCCTCATGGGGCTGGCGGCCTTCCCATGTCCAGCCGGCCCATGCAGGCGGCCCCGCGACGCGCTGACCGCTTTCGTCCAGCGCCTCGATGTAGACGTGATGGTTGAACTGATTTTCTTCGGGCGTCAGATGATGAACGCCGACGGCGCGCCAGTAGGTCTCGCCGGCCGCAATGTCGGCCGGCTGAATGCGTACGCCGTATTTGGGGTCGGCGTCGTTGAACGGCGCGCCTGTCTGCTTGAGATGGTCAAGAAACCGGGTGTTGTACTGTTTCATCACGTGATTCTCCTCTGCATAAATTGCTCAGCGCCAGCCTCATGGCTGGCTATCATGATCTGCTGGCCTGAAAATAGCCCTGTGCCGCAATCCGCCGATTGCGGCGCCACGGAGGCAAGCCGGCGGCTTGCGCACCAGTTCCATCCACGGTTGTGCGCTGACTTGCTTGCTCCATGGGCCGACACGGATAGCCCTGGGTGCATTTCAGAATGGGGGCGCGTCGGGCGATGGAAATCGCTGCAACCCCTGCATAGCTCACCCTGGCGACTTTGGCAGTAGCCAAAGCGCCGGGAGCTACGCCGCGAGCCTGAAATGCGTCCGGTACGAGATGCAAGCCCCTGCCAGGCTGTCAGGCCCGGTAGGGCCTTTCACCTTGTAGCCCGATCCGTTCACGGTCGGGCGGCGTTGGTTGCGCGCACGCCATGTGGCCTCCAACCCCGCCGGAGGCCAAAGGCCATCCGGCTACGAGGTGCAAGCCCCTCCGGGGCTACGCCCCCAATTTGAAATGCACCCGATAGCCCTCTGACGCTAGACACAGATGCAGCTATTGTGCGCAATCTGTCATCTGGGAAAACGCCGAGCTCCAGGCGTCGGCGCGCGTGCAAGGGGATATAACACAGGATCACTCGGAAAGTCTCTAATGATAAATATCACACACCATCGCGCAGGTTGACTTAGCGGGCGCGCTGTGCTATGGTACGGTATCAGCCGTCCTCTTGGCCGAGAAACGAGCGCAGAGGAGGCGGTCTTTCCCCCAGGCGGAAGCGGAGGTAAGTTGCGTGATGTCTGCTTTGTCTACGATTTCTCACCGTCCGTATGTGATTGGGATTGCCGGGGGTACGGCCTCCGGCAAAACGACCATGACGAACACCATCGTGCGTACGGTGGGTCCCAGTCGGGTGGTCATCATTGCCTACGATTCGTATTACAAGGATTTGAGCCACGTTCCCCTGGCCGAGCGCCTGCAAACAACCAATTTCGATCACCCGGACTCCCTGGACACGCCGCTCTTGGCCGACCACCTGCGCCAATTGCGGCGCGGGGAAGCGGTGCAGGTGCCGATGTACGATTTTGTGTCTTGCACGCGACTGGCGGCGACGCGGTTGGTGGAGCCGTGCGATGTGATCATCGTGGATGGTATTCTGGCCCTGGCGGCCGAGGAATTGCGTGCGCTGTATGACCTGAAGATTTTTGTGGATCTCAGCGCGGATGAACGTTTGCTGCGGCGCATCGAACGCGATGTGGCTGAGCGCGGGCGCACCATCGAATCGGTCATTGCCCAATACCGCCAAACCGTGCGCCCCATGCATGATCAGTTTGTGGAGCCGAGCAAGCGCTTCGCCGATTTTATTGTCTCTGGCGAGACCACGCAGAGCCATGCGCTCGAAACTGTGGCTGGTCATGTGCGCGCCCGCATCCTGAGCGCGCGACTGGATGCTTTGCAGCAAATTGGCGCTGCGCTGCTGGCCGCGGACCCCGCCAGTGTGAAGAATGACATTGTGCGCCTGGCCGCGCAGGAACTGTTGGCCGACACGGTGACACTGCACCAGTACAACGCCAGCCAGGGCGAATTCCTGCCGCCGGCTGAGTTCTCGGCCACCTGGCCGGCTGGCGACGGAGAGATGACCCAGCCCCGGCGCCAGGGTCTCAGCGCCTATGTCATCGGGCATGGTACGGTGGTCGTTCCGGATGCGACGAACGATCTGCAGCCCGAGCTGGTGCAGACGGCCCATTTCCAGGCCAGCGGTACGCACGCGTTTGTGGGGATGCGCCTGCAGCAGGGTGAGACGCCGGTAGGCGTCATTTTCTTCAATTTTCGCCGCCCGCGGCCCTTTGGCCCAGACGACATGGCAATTGCCGGCATCCTGGCGACCTACGCCGCGGCCGCCATCGCCCGTGGTCGTTTGAGCACGCGGGCCTAGGCTGCGCCGCCCGCGGCGCGGGCTGAATCAGCAGAATTCCAAGCGTTCCTGATGCCCTCTACGGTCAAAACCCAATGGGCGTCCACACAGGGCTGCCTGTGCTGATGGAACTGCGGGCGAATGAGAGAACGTTTTGACAGGCGCCGGTTATTCGAGTAAAATTTTGTTGTCTGTGGGCGGCTAGCTCAGTTGGTTAGAGCGCTTCCCTTACAAGGAAGATGTCACAGGTTCGAGTCCTGTGTCGCCCACCTCATAGGGATGCTTACGCGAAGGCCGTCGGTGTTGTTCCGGCGGCGTGTTTATTTGAGCAGGCAGGCGAGGCCAGCCTGCGGCCCAGTTGCACGCTGCGCTGGGAGACTTTGCACTGCGGCCGCAGCCTGAGCCGCTCGATGTCGGTATGGAGGAAGTGTTGGCGGTAGGAGAGGAATTGCGCCGTTTGCCGTCGGCGGATCGTCTGCTGCATGCGTTGGCCGCTGATCTCGCGGCGCAGGCGGGGCACGCACAGGCGCTTATCGCTGTCCGTCAGGTGTTGGACCAGGCGCGCCTGGCGATCCAACAGGGCGCAGCCTGCCCGGCTTTCTCTGTGCTGGTTCAGCAGACTGAAGATCACATGCTCACAGCCACGCGGCCCAGCCTGCTGCCAGTCATCAATGCCACGGGCGTCATCATCCACACCAACCTGGGGCGCGCGCCGTTATGTCAGTCGGCGCGCGCGGCGTTGACGACCCTCACCGCTGGCTACACCAACCTGGAATATGACCTGGCCGCGGGCGCGCGCGGCTCGCGTTACGATCACGCCACACAACTGTTGGCTCGCCTGACAGGGGCCGAGGCGGCCTTGGTGGTCAATAACAATGCTGCGGCCGTTTTTCTTGTCCTCAGCGCGGTGGCAGTGGGCCGCGAGGTTGTTATCTCACGCGGCCAACTGGTCGAGATCGGCGGCGGTTTTCGGATTCCTGATGTGCTGCGCGCCAGCGGCGCGCGCCTGGTCGAAGTAGGCACCACCAATCGCACCCACCTGCGCGATTATGCGCAGGCCGTCACGCTGCAAACCGCCGCGCTCATGCGCGTCCATTTTTCCAACTTTCGCCAGCTTGGCTTTACGGCGGAAGTAGGCCTGGCCGACCTGGTCAGCCTGGCGCACAGCCAGGGCCTGCTCGTGGTGGATGACCTGGGCAGCGGCACGCTCCTGGATACGACGCTGTTTGGCTTGTCGCCTGAACCAACCGTGCAGGCCAGCGTGGCGGCCGGGGCCGACCTCATTACTTTTAGCGGGGACAAGCTGATGGGCGGCCCGCAGGCGGGGTTGATCGTGGGCCGCGCGGAGTTGATCGCGCGCCTGCGCAGCCATCCCCTGGCGCGGGCGCTGCGCGTCGGGAAGATGACGCTGGCCGCGCTCAACGCCACACTGCTGCACTATCTGCGCGGCGATGCGCTGACCGCGCTGCCTGTGTGGCAAATGATCGCCGCACGGCCGGTTGATCTGCGTGCGCGCGTTGAAAGCTGGCTTCAGACGTTGACCGCAATCGGCATCCAGGCCAGCGCCGTCGAGGTCGCGAGCACGGTAGGCGGCGGTTCCCTGCCCGGGGAGACATTGGACAGCGTTGCGTTGGCCGTACCGCTGACGCCCGGCCTGATCGAGAGGCTGCGCCAAGGCAGTCCACCTGTGGTGGCGCGGGTGGCCGGGCAGCAGGCGCTGTTCGATGCGCGCACGGTGCTGGCAGAACAAGATGAAGCCCTGCTCTCAGCCATTGCAAAGGCGTTGCTATCATGAACCATGACTCTGTGTCTGCTGCCGCCGCGCCGCTCACCCTGCATGGGCGAGTGATTCGGGCCGGCCAAGCGGCTGGCGTTGCCCTGGTTTCCCCCGCACCCATCGGGTTCCTGGGCGGCGTTGATCCGGACACCGGCATCATCATCGAGCCGAATCATCCTTTGCGCGGCGAGTGTGTGGCCGGCCGCGTGTTGGTTTTTCCTACGGGCAAAGGCAGCACCGTCGGCTCGTACACGATTTTGCGCCTGTCCAAAGCGGGTAAGGCCCCTGCGGCCATGATCAACCGCGAGAGCGAGGCTATCGTCGCCGTCGGCGCAATCATTGGCGACATACCAATGGTAGATCAAATAGACGTAGACCTGATTTCCAGCGGCGATCGCGTGTGTGTGGACGGCGGCGTCGTGACGATTGAACGGGGCTAAGCGCGTGCGCCTTATCTTTCTCAAGTTGGGCGGTTCGCTCATCACCGATAAACGGACGCCGATGACGCCGCGGCTGGCCGTGATTGAACGCCTGGCGCAGGAATGTGCAACCGCGTTGGCGCAGGCGCCCGATCTAGCCTTGCTCCTCGGCCATGGCAGCGGTTCCTTTGGGCATATCCCCGCGCAGCGCTTTCAGACGCGCGCCGGCGTCACGACGGCGGCCGCGTGGCGCGGTTTCGCCGAGGTATCGCGCGTCGCGGCCCAACTCAACCGTCTGGTGGCGGATGCGTTTGGCGCCGCGGGTGTGCCGGTGTGGAGCCTGGCGCCTTCGGCCAGCGCCCTTTGTCGCGACGGGGAACTGATGACCCTGGCCGACCGTCCCATCACCACGGCGCTGGCGCATGGCCTGGCGCCGTTGATTTACGGTGATGTGGCCCTGGATGAGGCGCGCGGGGGAACCATCGTCTCCACCGAGGAGGTTTTTGCCTGGTTGGCGCGGCGCTTGCGGCCCTCGTTCATCCTGCTGGCAGGTATGGTCAATGGCGTGTATGAACGCGATCCGTTGGCTGACCCGGCGGCGCGGCCGCTGCCGCTCATCACCGCAGCTGGCTTGACGCGTCTGGCTGGCGGGCTGACCGGTTCCCATGCCACCGACGTCACTGGCGGCATGGCCAGCAAGGTGCGAGCCATGAGCGCGCTCGTGCAGGAACTGCCCGGCCTGCAAGTACGCTTTTTCAGCGGCGAACAAGCGGGCGCCTTGCAGGCTTTGCTCTTGCAGCCGCAGAGCGCCATCGGCACCTTGTTGCGCGACCGCTAGTGCGACGTTTCTTCCCGGCGCTTCAATCCTTGCGCGCCCAAGCCGAGCGTGTATAATGATTTGGGCGCGGCGACGTCTTCCGGTCGCTAGATCGTAAGAAAGACTGCCAAACGACCGATCCGATCGTCGGATTGTTGCCCGCAGACCAGTTCCGAGGCAAAAAGTCTTCATGCAATGTAGGCATTGTGGCACCCCCTTACGGCGCGGCGTGGGCGTCTGCCCTGTGTGCGGCACTCCTCAGCCGCGCGCCGCGACGACCGTGCGCTGTCGAGCGTGCGGCAGGCGCAGCCATGCAGCGCTGCAGGTATGTCCGCACTGTGGGCGCAATTTGAAACCCGGGCTGCCAATCTCGTGGCAGATGATGGGATTGGGTATCCTGGGCGTACTCGCCGCAGTTTTTCTGATCAGTCGCGTCAACATCGGCAGCGTCGGCGAGGTTCTGTCGGCGCTTGCGCCCACAACGATCTTCCCCACGTCCACGAATACGCCGGCGCAACCGGCGCCGACATCTTCGCAGGATGCACAGGCCGACGCCACGCCAACCCAGGAGATCGAGGGGACAACGCCAGTCGGGGAGGAGAACACGCCGACCGTTGCGGCGATTACGGTTGTCACCGAAACACAAACGCTGACACCCCCCACGCCGACAGTCACCGCGACGCCTACTGGAACGCCTGCCCCCACCGTGACGCCGACCCCAACAACGCCGGCGACGCCAACAACAATTCCGGCCACGAACACGCCCACGCGTGCGCCGGCGACGCCAACGAAGGTCCCGGCCACGAACACGCCTACGCGTGCGCCTGCGACGCCGACGCCAGTCAGCACCCCGCTGGGCACGGTTAGCTACACCATTCGCGCGGGCGACACTCTGGCTGCCATTGCCCAGCGCTTCGATACCACTGTGGCATCCTTGCTGGCGCTCAATCCTGGTCTCAATCCCAGCCGGTTGCGCGTGGGGCAGGTCATTCTGGTCGCCGGCGCGGCGCCAGGCGCCAGTGAAACCCCTGTTCCCAGGGCAACGCCTACGGTGCGCGCCACCAGCACCGCCAGTGTGCAAATGAGCGCACCCATTCTCACCGGGCCCGCTTCTGGCAGCGCTTACAACGGCGACGATGCCATCATCCTCCTGAACTGGCAATCAGCCGGCGCGCTGCCTGACGCGGTCGCCTATCTCCTGGAGATTGGCTACCGCGTGGGTGGGAATTTTGACTGGCGCGCATCAGAGGTGACAACGACAACCGGCTGGCGCGTCTCAAACCTGCTGTATGGACAGGCTGAGCAAGAAACGGGGCGTCGCTACAGCTGGCGTGTAACCATGGTCAGCGTCACGGTTGACAGCGCCGGTCGCGTGACCGCCATCCAACGCATCAGTCCCGCCAGCGAGACACGCGAGTTTTTATGGAATTAGCTTATGGATAAGAATCTGACACAGGCGCTGGAGTTGATCGAGCACGAACCCGGCGCGTTTTTGAAAAAAGTCTTCGTCGGCCTTTCTGACTTGAGCCGCAGCGAGATGGAACTCTTCGCCGCGGCCTGGGATCAATGGAGCCTGGCGCGGCGCCAGCAGCTGATGGCTGCGCTGTATGACTACGCTCAAGACCACATCGAAGCTGACTACACGGCCATTTTTTCGTGGGCGTTGGGCGATGCTGATCCCGTGGTGCGCTATGCGGCGATTGAAGGGCTCTGGGAAGACGACGACGAGCCTTTAATGCAGCGCTTCATCCACCTCTTGCGGACAGACCCTGATGAGCGGGTGCGCGCGGCGGCTGCCGAAGCCCTGGGACGGTTCGTGTTGCTCGGTGAGTACGAAGAGATTCCGAACGCGGCCGCAGCCTACGCCGTGGAAACCCTCTTGGCTGCGCTGACCGCGGAAACCGAGGCCGACAGCGTTAAGCAGGCGGCGCTTGAGACGATCGGCTTTTCTAGCGATAAGCGCGTGCGTGCATTGATCCGCGATGCCTATGACGATGAGGATGAACTGATGCAGGCCAGCGCCTTGCGCGCGATGGGCAACAGCGCGGACAGCCTTTGGAACCCCTACGTGCGCCGCGAGCTTGAGAGCCACTCATCGGCCAAACGGGCGGCGGCCGCCTACGCCGCGGGCGAGCTTGAGTTGACCACCGCGATTCCACGCCTCCTCATGCTGCTGCAAGACCCTGATGTTGCCACGCGGCGCGCGGCTGTGCACGCCCTGGGCGCGATTGGGGGGCGAACCGCGCGCAAGGCGCTGCAATTGGTCATCAACAGCGACGACGAAGACCTGCGTCCCTATGCGGTCGAGGCGTTGGAGATGCTTGATTTCAACGGCATTGGTGTCGCGGTGCATGATGACGATGAACCGGAAGATGAACGAGACGAGGAGGACGACGAGTTCGACCGTGACTTCGATGACGAGTTCGACCCTGACTTCGATGATGATCTCGATGACGACGATTTCGCTGAGGCCGATTTTGACGAAGACGATGACGATACGCACTAAATGGAGCACATGATGGCAACCACCAATCAGCCTCACCGGCCGCAGCCTTCGTCCGCCGCGCCGGATGCAGCGGCCCGCGTGATTGACCTTCTGAACCAGGGCGCGCGACTCCTGGCAAGCCAGCGCCCCGGCGAGGCCCTTGCCCCGCTGCGTGAGGCGCTGCAGTTAGCGCCAGACAACATTGCGGTCGCGATCAACCTGGGCGGCGCCTACATCATGCAGCGTAAGTACCGCCAGGCTGTGCCGATCTTAGAGCGCGCCGCGGAGTTGGAACCAAACAACGCCATGATTTGGACCAACCTGGGCGCCGCCTACCTCGGACGCCTCGAACTCTCGACGCAGACCACGCAGGATCAGGCTATTGCCGCATTCGAGAAAGCAGTGCAAATTGACCCCGATCTGCACAATGTGCATTACAACCTGGGCCTGATCTACAAGGATCGCGGCGAGATCACGCGCGCCTGCGCACATTTCTATCGGGCGCTGGAAATCAACCCTCAAGATCGCGATGCCCGCCAGTGGTTGAAGCGTTTGCAGGCGGGCGACGAGATGGAGCAACCGCCGATCGGCAATGACTAACTTCACTTCGCACGATCACGCGCCTGCTCCAGAGGCTGCGCCTGAGCCGGCCGGACCGGTCAGCGGCGGCCGGCGCATTTCCGCATCCAACGAGGTGACTGGCTGGGGTGTGCGGCGGTTTCGCAGCAACCCGGCGCGCATGGCCTGGATCGTCATGGTGACGGCGTTTGTGCTTTGCTGCTCGCTGGCCATTGCCGCGCCTCTGGCTGGCCGCAGTTTTCTGCTCTATGCCTCCGATCCCCGCCCGCTAGACCTCAATGTCATTGATGGCGCCGTATTGGTGACCTCCATCAAGACGCGCGATACCCAAGCCGTGGTGTCCCACGCGGTCGTCAGTGAAGACCAGCGTGTGGCAACCGACGAAAAGTCCAGCGCCATTTTGACTTTCTACGCTGATGAACAGGGGCAAGATTCGCTGGCGACCATCACTCTCTACAACAACGCCTCGTTTCTGCTGACCACGGCGCGTGTGCCGCGTTTTGGTTACAGCAGCGAAGCTGACCGCCTGACCCTCTACCTGGAACATGGCCGGATTCGCGTCAGCCCGTCGCGCCGCAGCGAGCGGCCGCTTACTGTCGTGGTGGAGACTCCTCACGGCTCGGCGCGCCTACCCGATGGCAATTATTCGGTTGAAGTGCGTAATGAAGAGACGCAGGTGACCACGCGTGGCGGAGAAGCGACCGTGACCGCCGCCGGCCAGGTCATCGTGGTGCCCGCGGGCGAGCGCACGCGCATCGCCGCCGGTCAGGCGCCTGGCGCGCCCCAATCGGTGGAACAGGACCTGCTGGCGAATGGCAGCTTCTCCACCAGCCTGGATGACTGGACCGTCAAGAGCTTTGTGGATGTGCGCGAAGATGCACAGCAGAATGTTGGCATCGGTTCCGTGGAGTTGATTGCGCGCGATGGCCGCCAGGCTGTTCTCTTCGCACGCCGCGGTCAGGAGGGCGTTCATGCCGAGACGGAAATTCGTCAGAATCTCAACGTAGATGTACGCGATTATGACGCGCTCAATGTCACCTTCTACGTGCAGTTGGTATTCCAGAGCCTGCAAGGCGCGGGAATGCAAAGCTCTGAGTTCCCGTTGGCGGTTCAAATTAGCTACAATGACATTTATGGCACAGAGCGCCTGTGGACTTCTGGTTTTTATTACCTTGATCTCGACGCCACACGACCCTGGCCGCTGCGCAATGTGCAGAAAATTCCGCGCGGCGTCTGGTATGCCTATGAATCGCCCAACCTGATCGAACTTCTCAAAGACACCCGGCCGTCGCACGTCAACTGGATTCGGTTCTACGCCTCTGGCTACAATTTTGAAAGCCTGGTGTCTGAAGCCGAACTGCTGGTGCGTTGAACGCGCATGATGAAGGCTGAACTTGGGCGCCGCGCACGTGGGTGGGCGCCCCTCGCGCTGGCGCTGCTGATCTTCTTCCTCTGCGCCGCCTATCAGCTCGATCTGCCTGGCCTCCACTATGATGAAGCCAAAGAGGCCGGGCTGAATGCCATGCAGCTCTTACGCGGCCAGCCGCTGACCCTCTTTCGCGGCGCAGGGCTGCACCTCTTTGGCCTGACGCTGCCCATCATGGTGCAAGATTACATCGGCGCGCTCAATGTATACCTGGCGCTGCCGTTCCTGGCGCTGGGCGGCGTCAGTGTGCCGGCCCTGCGCAGCTTGCCCATCCTCTGCGCTGGGCTGACGCTGGTTTTCCTTTACGTATTTGCCGCGACCGCGTTCAATCGGCGCACGGCCGGCCTGGCCGTCCTCCTGCTGGCCGTCAACCCGTCGTTTGTCTTTTGGAGCCGCCAGGGCATTCTTGTCACCAATGTCACCGTCACCCTGTTTTTCGCCAGCCTCTGGATCGCCCAACGCTGGCGACAGACGCGTCAAGCGCGCTGGTTGTGGCTGACGGGGTTGCTGTGGGGTCTGGGCGTTTGGGCCAAACTGCTCTTCATCTGGGGTATCGGCGCGATGCTGGCGCTGGCGGCGATTGGTTGGCTGCGGAGCCGTTGGCGGTCGCGCGGTCATAGCCAGCGGCCGAGCCGGCTAGTGGCTGGCGCCGCGCTGGCTTTCCTCGTCGGCGTGTGGCCGCTCCTGCTCTTCAACCTGCAAACCGGCGGCACCGTGGCGAGTATTGTCGGCAACCTCGGCACCTCATACTACGGCGTCAGCAATGCCAATTTCGCGGCCAACCTGACGCAGCGGATCGAACAGCTCGTCATTCTCCTGCAAGGGCATCATTTCTGGTATCTGGGCGAAGTGTACGCCAATCCGGCAGCGCCGTGGGCGCTGGCCGCGCTGCTGGCCGCCGCGGCCCTGGTTGGATTCGAGGTCTATCTGGCATACGAGGCGCCGAAGCCGGGTCAGGACGACCGGTCGGCTCCGGCCTGGCTGCGGCAGCTCAGCAGGTCGGCCCCAACTCAGTGGCGCCGTATGCTTGGCTTGACGCTGCTGACTGCGCTGGTCGTCGTACAGAGCTGTTTCACCGTGTCTGACTTGTTCATCACGCATTTTGCCCTGCTGCTGCCGTTGCTGCCGCTGCTAGGCGCCGCCGCCGCCGACCTGCTGGCGCAGCATGGCCGCCGGCCGGCGCTGCTCGTTTTTGTCGCGCTTCTGGCATGGGGTGGATTCGACGCCTGGGACACCTTACAGTACCACGCCATCCTGGCGCGCAGCGGAGGCTATGCGGCGCACTCGGACGTCACCTATCGGCTTGCCGCGTATCTGGAAGCCGAGGAAATCAATGCGCCGATTGTGTTGGATTGGGGTATTGATGCGCCGGTGGCTTTCCTGACGCAGGGCCGCGTGGCGCCGATCGAAGCTTTTGGCTATGCCCGTCTTGATCGCCCAGACGCTGAGTTTGCCCGTCGCCTGGCACCTTTCGTGGCCGATGCGAACACGGTCTATCTTCTGCACACGCCGGAGTTCACCGTGTTTGAAGGGCGCCGCGAGGAATTGGAGGCCCTGGCCGTCGCGCAAGGGCGCCGCGTTGAATCGCTGGCGCTGTTCCGAGAGCGCAGCGGGCGCCCCGCCCTGGAACTAGTGCGCCTGACCGCCGCACCGTGAGGTGAAGGCGGCGCGAGCAAGCGTTCGACCTTCTGCCTCAGCGATGCGAATCAAATTCCCTGCCGTGCGATCGCTAATCGTGCACGGCCGCATGGGTGCGACGACTGGCGGCGATTTCGGGCGCTTCCTTGAATGCGGTCCACAGAATGCCGAACGATCGCCAGAAGGCAGCCAGGCCCGTGCGCTTGAGTTCAGCCGCGGTCTGGCCCACTTGCGGGTAGCCCAGGGCATCGGGCTGTACGGTTTCCCAATTGCGGAACAGATGGCCCCAATCGCTCTCCAGCGCCTCGGCCATCTTCTTCTTACCCAGGAATGGGTACCAGAAGGAGTCGTGGTAGATTACCGACGCCAGGTAGGACCACGGCGCCAGCACTGTCTTCAATGACCATTCGATCGGCTTCTTCAGCGGTCCCCAGTAAATCTTGTGCTGCATACGCGAGGCAAAGGTCATTTTCTTGAACGGACCGTCGAAGTGCCAGTTTTGCTGCGCAGCCGCCAGGTCGCCCACAATCTCGATGTCACGCGGATCACCGCAGCCCAGCCCCAACTCGTGCGCCAGGCGAATGAACTTGATAGAAAGCGGATCAATGCCCATCAGTTTGGCGGCAATGGCATCAATGGCCACCTGGTCATCGCTCGCCAGAATGACATTCTTGGCGTACGGGATCATGCAGCGTGGGCCAGGCCCGTCGCCGGCAAACGTGCCGTCCATGACCGCAAAGACGCCGCGGTGAATTTTCTTCTGAATCATCAGCAAGTCCACCAGCGTTTCATGGATGACCGGATGCGTCCAGTGACGACGTTCGTTGAGCAGGCCGCCAAAGGCGTTTTTCATCGCGCCCGTGGTGGTCGTGAAGATGTGCGTCTTGACCGTGGGCAGGTGAATGATGTTCTCGCCGATGAATCGTTTGGGAATGTTGAATCCACGCGGATAGACATCGTTGAGCACCAAGAATTGGTTCGCCAGGTCGCCGACCGCGTCGCGCACGTTGATCCACTCCTCACCTTCGTACAGGTGAACGTTGCGCAGATTGTGGGCTTCCACGACGTTGATCTGCTTGTTCTCGCGTTCGCCCATGTGCGCATCAATCACCACGGTGCGGTTGTGACAGGCGTGCATCAGGTTGGGGTCGTAGCCATCCTGCTTCATGGCGCGGATCACGCCTTCAAGCTGCCAGGGAGTGGTGGAACTGCCGGGATAGAAGAAATGCCAGGAGATGTTGACCTTCAGCGCCGTATCGGCGTCCTTCGCAATCACATCCTGGTAGCCAGCCAAGTTCATCAGCCGATGATAGTCAGCCAGGACGGTGGCGGGCGTGGTCGTTAGAATGGCAACTTTACTTTTACTCATGCTTGTTTTCTTCGTCTCTATTCTTTCAACGCGGTATGGATTGGTCTGGTCTGAGCTGAGATGACTGCGTGGGGCCTGTGGAGGGCTTGGCCCAGCGTCCATCATCCATCGTAGGCAGCGCCAGCTGCGGGGAAGGCGCCGCGATTTCAGGCGTTGTGGGCGCGGCTGTGGGCGCCTGCGCGCAGTACGGGCAAATCTGCCAGTTCAGATCAAGCAAGCGGCCGCACGATGGGCAAGGCCGGCGCAGCTGCGTCGTGCAATGTGGGCACAACATCCAGTCTGGCTGTGTCTTGTGCTGGCAGTTGCTGCAGACCGGCTGTTCCTCCATGTCGCGCAGCAGGGCCTCTTCTTCAAGCATGCGCTCATACTGTTCCGCCAACGTGTCACGCGGGCGCAGGAGCAGGTAAAGCCCCAGTCCCACCGGACCAAACAGCACAACGAGCAGCGAAGCCAGGAGCGTGGCAAGAAGGTCACGCGAGCGGGCGCGCATGTCTCGAAATGTCCAGATGACGAGGGCAATCCAGAAGGCCGCCAATAAGGCGCCAAAAACGGCCACCACAGTCTGCAGGACTGTGCCGATAGTATTCAACAAATCAGACGACATTCAACAGTCTCCTCAAGCAATTTCAACTAATCGGGCGATTATACCCTAATCTACCCGTTTGGGCAAAGCCCGCGCGCAAACTGCCTGAAATAACGTCGCATTGGGCGCAGTAGTTACAAATCCACCGCGAACGCGGCGGCGCTCATTTCGTTAGGCCGAGCGTATACGCCCAGGTTCTGTCGTGCGTGGTCGCCAACGCACCCTTGAAAAGAAAGGCTGACCCATGTCTGAGTCTGCAACGGTTGAGTACACCCTTCTGATTCGCAACATGCCCGCCAACGAGCGTCCGCGCGAGCGTTTGCAGCATTACGGCGCCGGCGCGCTGGCCTCATCCGAACTGATTGCCATCCTGCTGCGCGTGGGCACCGAGGGCGAGAGCGTCCTGCACGTGGCGCAGCGCCTGCTCGGCAAGTACGGCGGTTTGCCTGGGCTGGCGCGCGCCAGCTTCGATGAGCTGTGCCAGGAAAAAGCTCTTGGCCCTGCCAAAGTGACCCAGCTCAAGGCGGCGCTGGAGTTAGGCAAGCGGCTGCTCGTCGCATCGCCGTTGGACCGACCCCAGGTGCGCTCACCGGCCGAGGCGGCCGAACTGCTCATGGCGGAGATGAGCCTCCTGGAACAAGAGCAACTGCGCACCATCCTGCTCGATACCCGCAACACCGTGCTCGGCATCCCGGTGATCTACCAAGGCTCGCTCAACTCAGCCGCGGTGCGTATCGGCGAGCTATTTCGCCATGCCATCAAGGCCAATGCGGCGGCCATGATCGTGGCGCACAATCATCCGAGCGGCGACCCGGCGCCTTCGCCGGAGGACGTGCGCGTCACGCGCGCCATCGTAGAGGCGGGCAAACTGCTCGACATTGATGTGCTGGATCATGTGGTCATCGGCCAGCAGCGCTTCGTCAGCATGAAAGAGCGTGGGCTGGGGTTCTAGGCGGCTGGGAACTATTCAGTCGGCGCGCCGTAGCAAGAAATCGCGCCTGATGGGCGTTCCGCCGCGCGTTTACCTACGTAGACGCGCGGCGGAACGCCCTTGCGGCCCGAATTCATTCGGCGGCCGTGGTCGGCGCAGGATGCCTGAGAAGGTGCGGCGGCTGCAAAAGAGCCGGGCTTCTGGGGAGAAACCCGGCTTTTTGTCTTGACTCAGATCCTCAGGTTCAGCGCTTGGCTTCGGCCGAGGTGAACATCTGGCTCAATTGTTTGCGCGCGGGCTCGGTCATGCGCCCGGTTTTTGCCTGGATCTGCTTACGCAGGTAATCCTTGAGATCCTTGGCGAAAATCACCGGCACAGACGCGTCATTCAGTGTCAGCTCTGTCTTGTTTGAGACGAAAACAACCACTGGCTGCGGCTCGATTTCGAGATCAGGCTTGACCTGCTTGATCCACTGCTTCACGCGTCCCACTTCTTCCATCACTTCGCGGGCTGGATTGCCCAAGGCCTCCTGCGAGAAGGCGGTGAACAGCCGCACGATACTGAAAGGCTGTTTCCAGTTGTTCTTGGTGACAGTGATCTTGCCTTCCTGGTCACGCGTGACAAAGACAAACAGGCCGGCCGGGCAGAGCAGCACATTGGGCGCAGGCAAGTGCCAGGCAAAGAACTCATAGCGATCATCGAGGCCCTTCAGGCTGCTGGCAATCACCTCATCGGGCCGCGGTTTGCGCACAAAGCGCCGCATATAGAAAGAACCGACATTGGCGCCCACGAAGCCGAGCAGCAGGCAGGCCAGGGCCACAGGCAGCAGGGCGGTATTGCTCATGAAGGAGATGATGCTGCCTGCCAGCAGCACCACGAGCGCCACGCCGGTCGTCCATTTGCCGATCGTGGCGCGGCGTTGAATGTATTTTTGATTCGTATAGACTTGCATCTGGTGTCATGATCCTTAACGAGTGATGGACAGGCTACGCAGCGTATTTTCCAATGACGAGGCATGCGTTTTGCCCGCCCAATCCAAACGAATTCGACAGCGCCACGCGCACGGGACTAAAGCGGGCGACATTGGGAACGTAATCCAGATCGCACTGGGGATCCGGGGTCTCCAGGTTGATCGTGGGATGAATCAGGTTGTTGACCACGCTGTAGACACAAGCCATCGCTTCGATGGCGCCAGCCGCGCCAAAGGTGTGGCCGATCATGGACTTGGTCGAGCTGATCGCCAGGTCGTAGGCGTGTTCGCCAAACACCTGCTTGATGGCCCGCGTCTCTGTCGGGTCGCCGATGGGCGTCGAGGTGCCGTGGGCGTTGATATAATCAACGTCGCGCGGCTGCAGACCGGCATCGGCCAGGGCTGCGGCCATGGCCCGGGCGGCGCCGGCTCCTTCAGGCTGCGGCGCGGCGACGTGATACGCGTCCGCGCTCGCCGATTGTCCCAGCACTTCCGCATAGATGTGCGCGCCGCGTTTGAGCGCGTGCTCCAAGCGTTCCAACACCATAATGCCAGCGCCTTCGCCGATCACGAAACCGTCACGGTCTGCGTCGAAGGGGCGGCTGGCGCGCTTTGGTTCGTCGTTGCGCAGCGAAATGGCGCGCATCGCGGTGAAGCCGCTGAAGAAGGTATGGCCGATCAGCGCCTCGACGCCGCCCGCCAGCATCACATCGGCTGCGCCGCGGCGAATCATCTCCGTCGCTTCGCCGATGGCCTGTGTGCCGGCCGCGCACGCTGTGACTACGGTCGAGAGCGGGCCTTTGCAGTTGAAGGTCTGGCTGAGGTGAAAGGCAGGCATGTTGGGCAAGGTCGCTGTCACCATGTGCGGCTTCATGCGACCGGGGCCTTGCGTGATCAGCAGGCGGAAGAGATCCTCTGCGATGTCGAAACCACCCAGGCCGGTGCCCATGCAGACGCCCACGTGCGCGGCTTGCTCGTCATCCCAGTGAAGGTTAGCATCGCGCAGGGCTTCGGCGCCGGCGGCCAGCGTAATCTGCGAGCAGCGCGCCATCCGCCTGGCATCTTTCGGCGGCACCCCGGCCGCGATGGGGTCGAAGCCCTTGATTTCGGCCGCAATCTGGCATGGGTACGCGCTGGCATCGAACAGGGTCACACGACCGACGCCGGAACGGCCGGCGACCATGGCTTTCCAGGAGGATGGCGCCGTGCTGCCCAACGGCGTCAGCGCACCGAGGCCGGTGATGACGACGCGCGGGCGCACTTCAGGCTGCTCACCCAAAGAGACCAGCGCGGCTTGCAGGGTCTGGTCATCCACGGGGGGCTGATCGTGCAACTGATCGCTGGGCAAATCATCGGCCAGCAGCCGTAAGAGGGCCGCGCGCACGGGCGCGGAAAGACGGCTCACTTGTTGACGTAACGTCGAACTCATCGGTTTTCCTTCTATGACAGCACTCTAGATGGGATGTTGAGACCCGGTCTCGCGCCGAAACCGGGTCTCTCGAAACTGCATGTGCGCGCAGCAAGCCGCGTGGGGCGCCGGGTTGTCTTGCTGTCCGCGATCATTCCTCGCCCACGATGCGCGCCTGGACGCCGGCGCGAATCGTTTCCAGGGTATTGTTTTCGACCGCCTGTTTGGCCGTACGCAAGGCGCCGCGCACCGCCTTGGCATTGGACCGCCCATGACCTACGAGCAGCAGGCCATCCAAACCCAGCAACGGCGCGGCCCCGTATTCGGTGTAATCGAGCTGGCGAGCAACCTTGCGCAGGCCAGGAACTAGCAGCGCCGCAGGCAGGGCCAGCGCGGCCGCCAGTCCAAGCACCAGGCGCAGCAGAAACTCGGGCACGCTCTGCGCCGTGTAGGCAGCCAGCGCCGCCGTTGGCAGGACGCCCAGCGCCACATTGCGCAGCAGATTGGCCTGCAGTTCACGCCGCACCGACGTGAGCAGCAGCTTGACGATGCCTTCGCCGAACTTGATGATCACATTGCCTGTGAATCCGTCGGTGACGACCACATCGGCCACGCCAGCCACAATGTCTTTGCCTTCCACGTTGCCGACAAAGTTGAGGCCGCTGTCGGCTTTGAGGAGCGGCACGGTTTCCTTGACCAGTTCACTGCCCTTGCCTTCCTCTTCACCGTTGGACACAATCGCGACCCGTGGACGCTCGATATGAAACACCTGCTGCGCATACAGGCTGCCCATCACGGCAAACTGGTGCAGGTACTCCGGCTTGACTTCGGTGTTGGCGCCGATGTCGAGCAACAGGCAGAAACCGGCGCCGCTTGGAAAGAGCGTCGTCAGTGCGGGGCGCTTGATGCCCTTGATGCGACCGAGGACGAACAGCCCCGTCGCCAGCGCGCCGCCAGTGTTGCCGCAGGTCACAAAGGCATCTGCCTCGCCCCGTTTCACCATCGCCGCGCCGACAGCCATCGTCGAGTCGCGCTTGCCGCGCGCCGCCGTGGCCGGATGATCAGTCATTTCAATCACCTGGCTGGCGTGCACCACTGTCAGCGTCAGCCCATCCACCTTGTGCTTCGCCAACTCGCGCCGCGTGATGTCTTCCGGGCCAACCAGGATGATCTCGATCCCAAACTCACGTGCGGCCTGCACCGCGCCAGCGACCGTAACAGCCGGCGCATGGTCGCCGCCCATGACATCGAACGCAATTTTCACGATCTTCTCCTATAACCCGCGTGGACGGCAAAAGGTGCGACGCGGCAACTACAAAGCATAGACGGCCAGGCCCATCGCGCCTGGTCCGGCCAATGCAGCCAGCACCGGTCCGATCTCAATGACTTGCACATCTACCACATGCAGCCGTTGGCGCACATCCAGGTTGAAGCGCTCGGCTTCAGGCGCGCAGCGCGCGTTGACGACGGCCACGCGCACAGGCCGGTCGCCAAAAAGTTCTTGGGCGCGGGTCAGAATGTCCTCCAGCGAGCGCTTGCGCCCGCGCACCCGTGCGATGGGCTGAATCGTGCCGTCGTGCATGAAACGCAGAATCGGCTTCACATCAAGCAGATTGCCAATGCTGGCGCTCAAGCGCGGTACACGGCCGCTGGCTGCGAGATATTTGAGCGTTTCCGTGGTGAAGAAGGTGTGCGTATTCTCGCGCACCGTGGGCAGTTTCGCCATGATGGCGGGCAGGTCTGCGCCTTGCTGCGCCATTTCCGCGGCCACCACGATTTGCCAGCCGCTGTCCATGGAAGCGCCCTTGGCATCCCATACCGTGATCTTGCGATCGCGCACCAGTTCGACAGCCGCGGTGGCCGACGCATAGGTGCCGCTGAGCGCAGCCGAAACGGTAATGCAGAGAATATCATCGTCTGCTGGCAGCACACGGAAGGCGTCGGCGAAATGTCCAGGGGTGGGCTGGGAGGTGGTGGGCAGCTTGTCCGCGGAGAGCAGAATCCGGTAGAATTCCTCGATGGGCAGCTCGACTTTGTTACGATAACTCTTGATGCCTTGCGGCGTGGTCACGTTGACCAGGGCGGGGACCTCGACGATATTCAGACGGGCAATTAACTCGTCAGGCAATGAATTGCTGGAATCACAGACAACACGAACCATGATTGTTTCCTTCGCGGGCAAGAGTGCGAACCTGTCGCCGCGCCATGCGCTGAATTGCGCCGTTCGGTCGGGCGCATACAACTGGCCGAGCAGATTCCCGGGCGACAGCAGCGCTCAGTATACCAAAACTGGCGCGGTTGACAACTTTCTTCTTTCTGGTATAATGGAGCCATACTGTTACGCCCCTGTGGTGGAATTGGCATACACGGCAGGTTGAGGGCCTGTGCCCGGTTGGGCGTGTCCGTTCGAGTCGGACCAGGGGCATACAAAGAGTCGTCACTCATTCAGTGACGACTCTTTTTGTTGTTGGATAACGAGCATCTCCTCACAGAGAAAAAAGGAGATGACCGTTAACAGCTCGGTCATCTCCTGAAGCGTTTGACCCTGCGGAAACGGGCCGGCTTTCGGGGAAGAAGACCGGCCCATGAGCGTTGCTAAGGCAGGCGTAGCGTCTGCCCGGCGTAGATGCGGTTCGCGTCGCGAATACCGTTAGCCTGCATCAGGGCATTGACCGATGTTCCGGTGCGCGCCGCAATGCTGCTCAGGGTGTCGCCTGTCTTGACCGTATAGGCGGGCCGCGGTTCCGCGCCCAGGCCAGGCGTCACCGGCTCGCTCGGCGCCGCGGGCGGTGTGACTTTGACCACCGATCCGCTCGAACTGCCGGCTGCGCTGGCGCCGCATGGCACCTTGAGCACCTGTCCTACGAAGATCACGTTGACATTCTTGATGTGATTCAGGCTGGCGAGCGTCGCTACCGTCGTGTGATATTTCGCCGCGACCGTCGAGAGCGTGTCTCCCTTCTTAACCACATACGTGCAGGAGGCTGTGCTGCTGCCGCCGCCGCTGGCCGTGCACGGCACCATCGAAATCGCATCCAGGTCTGCGTTCAACTCACGGCCGCCGGTGGCCCACTTCTTATGCGCCATCACGAACAGCGTAATGGTGTCGGCCGGGGCGACGAACCTCACGCTGTAGGCGCTGTAACTGCCCGGCGCGGTGCGTAGATAGATGGGGTTAACCGGCACGAACTGCTTGAAATCGAGGTTGGCCCAGTTGGCATCGGCCCCGCTGTTGTAACCCCACAGAATTTCGTAGCGGTACGCATCCTCATCTGAGTTGTCCGTGCGTTCCCGCAGCATGCCAGCCACCGACATCTGGTATGTCTTGCCCTTGGTCAGTCCCTTGACCACCTGGTAGATGCCGGCGTAGCGGTCGGGGTCGGTGCCCGCCGTATGATTCAGGGTGTTGATTTCGATCAGCTGGGCGTGTTTGCCTTCGTATACGACCGGCGTCCAGGTTTCATCGTAGAAACCATAGGCCGCGCGACCGCCGTTGCTGAACGCAGTCCAGGACTTGGCGACGCCGGCGCTGCTGAAGCCGCCTTCGAAGTTGCCATTGGCCACCAGGTTGGCGCCTGAGCACGTCAATGCGGCTGTGCTGCCAGAACTCGCGCTGCCGCCGCTGCTGGACCCAGAGCCGCCGCTGCTGGACCCAGAGCCGCCGGCGCTGACGCCAAAGAGGCTGATGCCGTCCAGGTTGAAGTCCGCTTCGCGGTACGGCGTGCCCCACTTCATCCACACTCGGACGAAGACGGTGATCTTTGTCCCGGTGGCGGCCACCTTCGAGCGATACTCACTGAAGGCGCCAGGCCCCGTGCGTGCGTAGATCGTGTCCCAGGGCAGTTCGATCCAGTTTTTAACCGCGGCCCAGTTGCTGCCGCCGCTGTAATCAAAGCCAACCTGCACGCGGTAGCGCCACGGATCCGGGTCTGTATCATCCGCGCGGATCATGCCGCGGATCGAAAAATCATACGTCTTGCCTTTGCTGACAGCGGCTGTCTGATAAATGCCGGCGTAGCGGTCAGGCTCGGACGAATTCTGCTTGGTGTTGATTTCGATCAACTGAGAATGACCGCCATCCCAAACGGTCTTGCTCCACTGATCGTCATAGAAACCATAGGCGGCGCGGCCTCCGTTGGTGAAACATGACCAGCCCTTGCCGACAGCGCCGCAACCGCCGGCTGAACTAAAGCCGGCTTCGAAGTTGCCATTCTTCAGGGCGTCGGTGCTGGTGGCCGCCTGCGGGCTGGATGAAACCAGGCCAGCACTCAGTACGACAGCCAGAATCAACGCTGCACCGAGAACTCGCTGCTTGATACGCATGAGGTGAACCTCCTCCTTCTCACGTCTGTCTAGGAGCCCGAGCTGTCCCTGGAATCATGATGATCGCAACAACGATGTGGGACAACGTCTCGCGTCGTCGTTTTGGTTACGCCGTTGGTGCCGTGGCGGCCGTTTGAGCGTGGGCGCACACCAAAATGGAAGACGCTTAGACGGGGTAATCAGTTGCGCTGTTATTTAGATTGTACCACAATTGGGTATAATTGACAAAAGCGGATTTCAGAAGCTGCCGCCGCTTGACCTGGAATTGTGCGCGGGGTACAGAGTTTTATGAGGATGTCGGTACGATGGTCGCTTCAAAGTCATGGGTGCTGATGAAGGTCTCCAGATCCTGTTGGGCGCGTGCGGCATAAGCGCGGTAGCGCTGCTGTTTGTGGCGCACGGGCGGGTCGAGCGGCGGCAGCAAGCCGAAATTGGCCTTCATCGGTTGAAAGCCGTCTGCCTCACAGTGGGTGACGTACCAGCAGAGCGATCCCATGACGGTGGTGGGCGGTAGAACGAGCGGCGCTGCGCCTTGAATCAGCCGCGCGGCGTTGAGGCCGGCCAATAACCCTGTGCCGGCATTGCCCACATAGCCTTCCACGCCGGTGATCTGCCCGGCAAAGAACAGATCGGAGCGCCCCTTGAACTGCATCGTCGGCTCCAACAGCCGGGGCGCGTTGATGAACGTGTTGCGGTGCATCATGCCGTAGCGCAGGAACTCAGCTCCAGCCAGGCCGGGAATCAGCCCAAAGACGCGCTTCTGCTCGCCCCAGGTCAAATTCGTTTGGAAGCCGACCAGGTTGTAGAGGGTGCCGGCCAGGTTATCCTGGCGCAGCTGCACAACGGCCCAGGGGCGGCGTCCCGTGTGCGGGTCGGTCAGGCCGATGGGACTCATGGGGCCAAAGGCCAGCGCCTGGCTGCCGCGCCGCGCCAGAATCTCCACAGGCAGGCAGCCCTCGAAGAAATGCTCCGATTTCCACATTTCCTGCTCGAACGTGCGCAGCGTAATGGTTTGCGCGGCGGCCAGCGCCTCCACGAATTCAGCGTACTGCGTCTTGTCCAAGGGGCAGTTGATGTAGTCGCCCGCGGCCGATGCGCTGTTGCCGTAGCGCGCGCCACGGAAAGCCAGGCTCATGTCAATCGAGTCGGCCGCGACGATCGGGCTGAGCGCGTCGTAGAAGTACATGTATTCCTGCCCGATCAGGCGCGCCAGGTCGGCCGACAGGGCGTCGCTCGTCAGCGGCCCGCTGGCCACAATCGTGGGGATGTCAGTCGGGATGGTGGTCATCTCTGCGCGCACCACGGTAATGTGGGGGTGCGCGCTGACCAGCGAAGTCACCAGATCGCCGAATGCCTCGCGGCCGACAGCCAGGGAGCCGCCAGCCGGCACGGCCGTGGCTTGTGCACAGGCCAGGATCAATGACCCCAGCCGGGTCAGCTCAGCCTTCTGGATGCCCGGCGCGCGTTCGGGTTGCACGGAGCCAAGCGAGTTCGAACAGACCAATTCGGCAAAGCGATCGCTGACGTGCGCCGGCGTCTGCTTGATCGGCCGCATCTCATAGAGCGTGACACGTACGCCGCGCTGCGCAGCCTGCCATGCGGCCTCGCTGCCGGCCAATCCGGCGCCAATCACAATCAATTCAGGTTCGCGCACCTTCATCCCATCCAACTCATTGATCCGACTCACTGCGCATCGAAAACGGCGCTGACATCCGCCTGCAGACCTGGACGAAGCGCCGAAGTCAAAGTCTCCTCGCGACCGAACTTGCCGTGTTGTTGGTAGGTCTGGCCCTGTAAGACCAAGACGGTTATGCTCTTGTCCCGGGGGTCCACGATCCAATACTCTGGAATTCCAGCCTGTGCATATTCCAGCCGTTTGGTCAGCAGATCGCGCTGCGGGTCATCGCTGCTAATCACTTCGATCACCAAGTCTGCGCCGGTCCACCACATTTCCTGCCGGCGTGCGTCGGCCGCATCGGCCACGAACAGCAGATCTGGCTCGCGAATCTTGCCGGGCCAGAGACGGAGGCGCAGTGGTGCAAAGCGAATCGTGCCACCATGACGCTGCACGAACGCCAAGAATAGCGCGTAGAGATAACCGACGATGGCTTGATGTTGATCGCTCGGCATCGGGAGCACCTCCAGGCGTCCATGCGAGAATTCTACCATGCGATTGGTGTTGATCGCCAGATAGTCTGTTTCGCTCCATTGACCTTGCGCTGGGTAGAGCAGGGCAACTTCCCACGTGGGTTCCGTCCACGGGTCAGGTTGTACGGTGGTACTGCGCGCAGCTAACATGAGATGCACTCCTTGATCCTGGCATCCGTTCAAGTTTGTCGGCGAGCGTATTGGCCTGCAAACCCATTGATTCCTATTTGGTCGCGTCGTTCCCTGACCTTAATCTGGCTGCATTGTACCATAGGGTTGACTTGATGGTGAAACTCATGTCTTAGGGCTTTCGTCCCTGCCGCCTTAGCTACTTCGAAGGTTGTCCCTTTGAGCCTTGTCCTTAGATCAGCGACTTGCAGTTGCCTGCATCGTTCCAATCCTGAGATACACCTTTTGCGTGGTCACGCGTTGTATTTTCCATGAGTTCATGCTACAATTGTGTGCAGAAAGGAATTCCTCCCATGCTCTTTGGCTATCAAAACCCATCCTTCCTCTGGCCCGACAGCGACCCGCACGCCATCTTCGAGCGCACGCGCGCAGCCGCGCAGAAAGCCGAGGCGGCCGGGTTCGTCTCTTTCTGGTTGATGGATCATCTGATCCAACTGCCCATGGTGGGTGCGGCCGATGAGCCGTTCCTCGAAAGCTGGACCACCCTGGCCGCACTGGCCGCGGTGACCAACCGCATCCGCCTGGGAACGATGGTCAGCTCGATCGGCTATCGCAACCCTGCCTTGTTGGCGAAAATGGTGGCCGGCGTTGACATCATCAGCGGCGGCCGCGCCATCCTGGGCATTGGCGCCGGCTGGTTCCAAACGGAGTATCGGCAGTATGGCTATGAGTTCCCAGAGCAGCCGGCCGTGCGCATCCGCCAGCTCGATGAGGGCATTCAGTTGATCAAGGCGCTGTGGACGCAGCCTCGCGCCACGTTTGCTGGCAAGTATTTCCAGGTCAAAGAAGCCATCCTGGAGCCGAAGCCGGTGCAAAAGCCGTATCCACCGATCCTGGTAGGCGGCGGCGGCGAGCAGTTGACGCTCAAGGTGGCCGCGAAGCAGGCCAACATGGTCAACTGGTTCGGCGCGCCGGACGTCATCAAGCACAAGCTGGAGGTGCTGGCTCGTCACGGCGACGCCGTGGGCCGCGACGTGCGCGAGATTCACATCACCAAGCTCGACAGTGTCCTCATCGGCCGTCAGGAGAAGGACGTACAGCAGAAGCGCATCAAGCTGCACTTGGGCGACCGTCCCTTCCTGGCCGGCACCGTGCGCCAGGTCATTGACCAGATCGCGGCGTTCCAGGCCGTAGGCGTGCAGGAGATGATCCTCAACATCCCACGTAACGACCCGGAGACCTTCGATCTGCTGGGCAGCGAGGTCATCCCCGCGTTTTGAGGGCGCATAAGACCATCCAAACCTACCGATGAACAAGGAAAGAACCCACTATGACCACCCAGCGCTATTCTGTTACGCCGCATCCCATCGAAACCTTGCTTACTTGGGTCAAGTCGGACGAAATTGCCGTCCCCGAAATTCAGCGACCATTCGTCTGGGAAGCCACCAAAGTACGCAATCTGCTCGATTCGCTCTATCGAGGTTACCCAGTTGGTTATCTTATCGTCTGGCGCAACCCTACCATAAAACTCAAAGACGGCACGCCTTCGGCGGGTAAGCGCATTCTAATTGACGGGCAACAGCGTCTTACGGCGCTCATGGCGGCCTTGCTGGGGCGCAAAGTTATAACCAAAGATTACGAAACGGTGCGCATTCGTATTGCTTTCAATCCGCTCGAACACAAATTTGAAGTTACTAACCCGGCCATCCAAAAAAATGCCGCCTGGATTGCCGACATTGCAGAAGTGTTTGCGCCAGAGACTAGCATCACCGAAATCACAGACGTGTATTTTGAGAAAAATCCCGACTCGGATAGAAAGAAGATTTCACGGACATTGGAAAACCTGCGAAAAATCACCAACAACCACGTGGGTGTCATTGAACTGGCTGAAGACTTGGATATTGAGCAGGTTACCGAGATTTTCATTCGTGTTAACTCAGCGGGGAAAGAACTTAGCCAAGCCGACTTCGCCATGTCCAAAATCGCCGCCAACGAAACCTATGGCGGCAATCAATTGCGCAAGGCTATTGACTACTTCTGTCACTTGGCCGTCGCGCCTGAATTTTATGGACGCATCGAAGAAGGCGACCCGGTTTTCGCCGCCTCTGAGTTCTTCCCGAAAATGGCGTGGCTCAAAGATGTGGATCACATCTACGATCCATCGTATACCGACATGCTCCGCGTAGCGTTCACGTCAGAATTCGGGCGCGGGAAACTGCAAGACCTGGTCGCGTTACTTTCTGGTCGCAACTTTGAAACCAAGGAATTTCAAGAAGCCATTGCTGAACAGTCGTTCACCCGTCTCAAGAAAGGTATTCTCAACTTCATCAACAAGACTCATTTCGACCGACTGACCATGATTCTGCGTTCGGCTGGCTTCATCACCAGTTCGCTGATTGGAGGCCAGAACTCGGTCAACTTTGCTTACATTCTATATCTACGCGCCCGCGCTGAAGGGCTGCCTGCTGACGACATCGAGCATGTCGTGCGCTGCTGGTTCGTTATGTCCATGCTTACGGAACGTTATTCCGGAAACCCAGAATCGCAAATAGACCTGGATATTCGCCAAATCGAAACACAGGGGGCGTTGGCTTATGCCACAGCCGTTATTAAGGCTGAATTATCTGAAGGGTATTGGGACTCACTTCTGCCACAACAGATGGAGACTTCTTCCAGCATCAGCCCGTATTTCTTGGTCTACCAGGCTGCGCAGGTGAAACTCAACGATAAAGGCTTCCTTTCGCGCGATATTACCGTACAGGATTTGATTAAGAATCGTTCGGACGCGCATCATCTCTTCCCGCGCCAGTATCTCAAAGGCCAGGGCCTCAGTCGCGGCCAGTACAACCAGATTGCTAATTTTGCACTGGCGCAGAGCGAAATTAACATTGCCATTGGAGCCAAAGCGCCTAAAGTTTATTTCGCCGAATTATTGAGCCAATGCGATGGTGGCAAGAAGAAATATGGCGGCATTACCGACCTAGACGAATTGAAAGAGAATCTGCGCGACCACTCGATTCCCGAAGGCATCTTCAGTTCATTGGCCGATGACTACCCCCAGTTTTTAGAAGCACGTCGAAAATTGATGGCCGCTAAAATCAAGAAATACTTCAACAAGCTCTGAGTTAAGTCATGCCCAAGCCCAGCGAACACAAAACCGTCCAAGCTCGCATTCTACTGTATGCCCAAGACATCGGCTGGCGTATTGTCACTCGCGAAAAAGCTGAGTAGCCACGCGCGATGCACAGGAAAAAACGATGCAAACCGACCAACGCAAAGAGAATCCCTACGGTAATCGTCCGCTTAGTCCCTTAGAACGGTATCGGCTATATCTGGACGAGTCAGGCGATCACGTCTTTCGTGATTTTAGTCAGTTGGCGCACCGGTTTCTCTGCCTGCTGGGGTGCTGGTTCAAGACCGAGTCGTATCTGCAATTCCAGCGCGAATTGGAGAATCTCAAAGCGATCCATCTCCCTCATCATCCCGATGAGCCGGTGGTGCTGCACCGGGAAGACATGCTCAATGCCCGGGGCGCGTTCAAAGACCTGCGTGACATGGCCAAGCGTGCCGCCTTCGACGATGACTTACTTGCTTGCATCAAGAAGGCTGATTTTTGGGTGGTCGCCGTCTTGATTGACAAACAGGCTCTGCTGCAAGCCTACGGCGAAGGCGCCGCGCATCCTTATCACCTGGCGTTGGGGTTCATGTTACAGCGCTATGCGGGCTATCTCAATCATATTGGGCGCGCCGGCGATGTCATGGCAGAATCTCGTGGCAAGGTTGAAGACAGGTTATTGGCTGACTCGTATGAGCGTGTTTTCAAGCAAGGGGTATGGATGACGAACGCACAGGTGTTTCAGGCGGCGCTCACTTCAAGCCAACTCAAACTGAAATCCAAATCCGCAAATGTTGCGGGATTGCAGTTGGCAGACTTGCTGGGTCATCCTGTCAAACAATGGGCATTGAAGCGGTACAGTTTTAGCACCGACGAGTTGGCGCCGTTTGCCCAACGCCTGCTGACTGTTGTGGAGCCGAAGTTCAATCGGCATTTGTCTGACAATCGGCTGGACGGCTATGGCATTGTCATCTATCCCAAAAAATAAAAGAGCCTCTTGCGAGGCTCCTCTACGCTCGCCCCTGCGGGCGATCCAGCTCCGTTAAAACGGATTGACTCTATTATACTAGAAACAGGGACGAATTTCAAGTCCCAAACTGCTTGGGATGGAGAGCAATTTCGGCAATTACGTCATCGTGCATGAATCTTGGCAGGCGCTGATCTCAACGATGAGAGGAGAACACCATGCGAGCAACGGATATCATTGTACACAAGCGCGACGGGCATGAACTGAGCGCGGAGGAACTACAGTTTTTCATCCAGGGCTACACCCGCGGCGATATTCCCGATTACCAGGCCGCGGCGTGGGCCATGTCGGTCTACTGGCGGGGGATGACCCCGCGCGAGACGGCCTCGCTGACGCAGGCGATGGCCTTCTCCGGCCAAACGCTCGACATTCACGATGTCGCGCCGTTTGTGGTGGATAAGCACTCCTCCGGCGGCGTCGGTGACAAGACGAGCCTGGTGGTCGGCCCGCTCGTTGCCAGCCTGGGCGTACCGGTCGGCAAGATGTCCGGCCGCGGCCTGTCGTTTTCCGGCGGCACCCTGGACAAGCTGGAGTCTATTCCCGGCTGGCGCGCGGACTTGACCTTGGATGCCTTCAAGCACCAGCTCGCAACCGTGGGCATGGTCATCGCCGGGCAGACGCACGACCTGGCCCCGGCCGATGGCAAGCTGTACGCGCTGCGCGATGTGACGGGCACGGTGCCCGCGCTGCCCCTCATCGCCAGCTCAATTATGTCCAAGAAAATCGCCAGCGGCGCGGATGCCATCGTGCTCGATGTCAAGACCGGCAGCGGCGCGTTCATGAAGACCCTCGCCGAGGCCGAGGCGCTTGCCGCCCTGATGGTGCAGATTGGCCGGGAACTGGGGCGCCACATGAGCGCGGTCATCAGCGACATGAGTCAGCCGCTGGGCCGCGCCGTCGGTAATACGTTGGAGGTCAAAGAGGCCATCGAGACGCTGCATGGCGTCGGGCCGGCCGATTTCACCGACCTGGTGTTGACGGTGTCCGCGGAGATGGTGCGCTTGGCGGATGTGGGGCTTGGACGAGCGCTGGGCGACGAACGCGCGCGCCTGGAAGAATCACTGCGCAGCGGCGCAGCCTGGCGCAAGTTCCGCGAGTTCATCCGCGCGCAAGGCGGCGATGTGGCGACGGTGGATGATCCGGAGCGACTGGCGCAGGCGGCCATTGTGGCGCCCTGCCTGGCGCCCGTCGCCGGCTACGTCGCGGCGATCAACACGGAAGAAGTGGGGCTGACGGTGGTTGACCTGGGCGGCGGACGCGCCAAGAAGGGCGATCCGATTGACCCGGCCGTCGGTCTGATCTTTCGCGCGCGCCTGGGCGATTGGGTGGAGGCCGGCCAGCCATTGGCCCTGGTTCATGCACAGACGCCCGCGGCGCTGACAGCCGCGCAGGCGCGCCTGACCGCAGCCATTCACATCCAGGCCGAGCCGGTAGCCGCGCCGCCGCTGGTGCACAAGATCATCCGCGGTTGAGATCAGCTTCGGCGTGCGTGGGTCATACTGCCAGTATGCTGCACGGCCTGTCTACGCGCTGGGCGGGGCCGCCGGTTCGCTGCCCACGACACGCTGGGCCAGGGCCTGATAAGCCTGGGCGCCCTGGTGTTTGACCGCGTAGTCAAGCATCGCCTGGTTGGCGACGGTCGCTTCAGGAAAGCGAATGCTCTTTTGAATGACGATATCGAAGACCTGGTCGCCAAACACGGCGCGCATTTCTTCCACCACCTCACGGGCGTGAATCGTGCCTGTCGAATACATGGTGGGCAGAATGCCGAGGATGCGTAATTCGGGGTTTAGGCGCGCCCTGATCTTGTCAATCGTGCTGAGCAGAAGCCGAATGCCGCGCATGGCAAAGTATTCGCATTGCAGGGGGATCAACACTTCTTGACTTGCACACAGTGAGTTGGCCGTGAGCAAACCCAGGCTGGGCGGGCAGTCAATCAGGATGAAATCGTACCATGCCCCCAGTGGTTCCAGAATGTGGCGCAGAATCAATTCACGGCGGATTTCCGCAATCAGCTCAATCTCTGCGGACGACAGATCAATGTTGGCCGGTATCAGGTCAATGTAAGCCTGATAGGGGCGGATGACCCGACTGATTGGCATCTCAGGCGTCAAGAGGGCATTGTAGATCGTCAGGTCCAGGCTTTCCGGCTCCAGGCCCAGCCCGGCCGCCAGGGAACCCTGTGGATCCATATCCACCAACAGCACCTTCTTCTTCATGCGCGCCAGCGCGACGCCCAGGTTGATGACGGTGGTCGTTTTGCCGACCCCACCTTTTTGGTTGGCGACTGCGATCGTTCGAGCCATGTGATTCTCCTCAGTCTGCGCGTGGATTGGATGGTGTTCCATTCACGGGGGGAGTCAGGGGCGGCAGTTGAGCAACGATATCAGCCAGTTGGGCATAATCGGCGGCGCCCCGGCTGCGCGGCGCGTACTCGAAGATCGTCTTGCCTTTGCCAGGCGCTTCCGACAGCGATGTGTCAATGCGAATGGGAAAGGTGACCTTGTCGCCAAAATCGGCCTTGAGCGACGATAGAACTTCGGCGCTGACGCGGCGGCGAGCGTCGAAGAAGGTGGGAATGATCAGGCGAATGGCGGCGCCGCGCCCAAGCAGGCGGCTGATGGAGCGCAGGTAGGCCATGAACTGGCGCGCGCCGGCCAGGGCCAACATTTCCATGGAGACGGGGATATACACTTCTTCCACATAGGCCACCGCGTTGATAGTCAACAGCGAGGCTGACGGCGCGCAGTCCAAGATTTGATAGTCATAGTTGACCAGATCGCTGAACAGCTCTGTGAAAATTTCCTCGCGCGCCACTTCAAGCACCATGCGCTGCTGCGCTTTGAACAGGCCGAGATCGCTCGGAATCAGATCAAGGTTGGGGCGCGCGGGCAGCACACATTCGGCGGCCGTCGCCTTGCGCATGAGCACATCTACCAACGATTTCTTAACTTGAGTGACGCCCAAGGCCAGAGAGACATTGGCCTGTGTATCAGTGTCAATCAGCAGCACGCGCTGCCCGCGCTGCGCCAGGGCGGCGCCCAAATTGACGCAGGTGGTTGTCTTGCCGATACCGCCCTTGAGTCCCAGAATGGCAATTTTGCGCATACGATTTCCTGTAGACAGGGTCGAGTGGTTGCGTCAGGCTGTGCGGTCCTGCGCGCTGTTGATCCTTCACGGCGCCTAAGCGAAGCGTACACGCGCCTGCGGCGGCAGAATGAGTGCCGCCGCAGGCGCAGCAACGCCCGGCTGACCGCAGTTGCGTACGGCCCAGGCTGCGCGGCTTACGCTGCGGGCGCGACCTCGCGGTAGACCGCCATGGTGGATTCGGCGATCACATCCCAGGAATAGATTTCTTGCACCATGCGGTACGCATAGTCAGCCCGCAGGCGAGCCGTTTCTGGCTCGCGCAGCACTTTGCTGATGCCCCAAGCCAGCGAGCCGGGGTCGTCAGGAAAGACCGTAATCGCCGTCTTGTCATGCGCCACCACTTCCGCCAGTCCGCCCACGCTCGCCACCACCAGGGGAGTGCGCGCGGCCATTGCCTCCAGCGCGACAAGGCCAAACGGCTCGTAGAGCGATGGAAAGACGGCTACGTCGGCCATGCAGAACATGCGCACGGCCTCCTCGTCGGTCACGAAACCAGGAAACATCACCTTGTCGCCGATATGCAGGGCCGCGGCGCGCTGCTTCAACTGTTCGAGCAGCGGCCCGCGTCCAGCAATGACGAAACGCGCCTGCGGGAAGGCATTGAGGACGAACGGAATTGCTTCAACCAGGACCGATGCGCCCTTTTCGTGCACCAAGCGGCCAATGTGAAAGACAATGTGTTCGTCAGGCTGCGCATACCTTTGCCGCTCCACGGTATTGTCTCGGCCGCGCTGCTCATCGAAGGCCGCCGTGTTGACGCCATTCGGGATGACGCGAATCTTATCAGGATTCACGTCAAAAAACGACTGCACTTCATGGCGCATGTAGTCGCTGACCGTGATGATGCGAGTCGCCGTATGCGCCAGTTCGATTTCGGCGTCGTGGATTTTCTGCGACAGGGCATTGGGCAACCAGCCGCGGTTGCGACCACGCTCCGTGGCATGGAAGGTAACGACGAGCGGCGCCCCATGCGCCCGATGCACGGCCGTGGCCACAAAACCCACCAACCAGTCGTGCGCATGGATCAGATCGAATCCGCCGACCTCCTGCCACAGCGTTTCGATGTATTGCTCCATGACCCTGTTGACCTGTTGGGCGCCGCCAAAAATATCGCCGGAATCAGGCAGGGGCGCCTCCACGCGATGCACAGTCAGGTTGCCTAACGCGTGGTAAGGGTCCCCGCCGCGATGCCGTGGCGTAACCAGGTGCACAATCAAGCCAGGATGTTGACATAAGGCGGGCAGCAGGTCTGAGACATGCCGACCCAGGCCGCCTTGCAGATTCGGTAGATATTCCCATGAAATCATCAGTAGACGCATGAGTGATTTCTCCTCTACGGGCACTCATCTTTGAGCTTGCTCACGCGACTGCCTGGGGTTCAGCGGAAAACCGTGCGGTTTTCTACGCGGTACAACCGGGCGGGAGCTTCTTCCCAGGATCGCTGGGCATTGAATCGAATCTTTCCTGACACGCCTTGTCGTTCGACCTTACGTAAGGTCGCCAGGACAGTGACGCGCTGCGGCTGCTCGCTGTCCTCGATCGCAGTGAGCAGCGTCATGGTCGCATCGTACGCCAAAGCGGCGTATGCGCCGGGGGCGGCGCCTGTTGCGGCTTGATAGGCCTGGCAAAAATCACCTGCCTGCCCAGCACAATCAGGTAACTGCAGCGATGTCGTCCAGGTCAGGCCGTTGGCAGCATCGCCCGCGCGGGCCGTCACTACGGATTCTGCCACGGACGGCCCTGCAAAACAGAGTGTAATAGTACGCACACAAGGAGAAATTGTCAACTGGCGGGCTACGGCTTCAGCATCGCCCGTCAAGACGATCACCTGCGCGCCCGCGGAACCTGCTGCTGGCAGTAAGGCGATCAGGCGCGTGGCCCAAGCCGCGGTTGCGCCTCTGATTTCCACATCGGCGCCAGGTGGCACGGCAGTCAGCAGCGCCTGCGCCAGCGCGTCATCCCCCGCGAACAAGCGATAGGCGTTTGGCGCCAGCGCCAGGTCTGCGTCCGGCAAGGCCGCGGGAATGATGGCCGCCAGACCGGCGCTTTGCAGGGCCGGCGCTGCGGCTTGCGCGGTTTCCGTCTGCCACGGACCGATGATGGCAACAACCCCTGGATCAGCAGCCAGCGCGGCCACCTGACGCGCGGCCGTTGCGGGCACGCCATCGTCATTCAGCGCGACCAGCTCGATGCCGTAGCCGGCTGCGCCGCCGGCCGCATTACGCTGCAGCAGGGCCAGCTTGACCGCGGCCAACACCTCGTATCCCAGCGAGCGATGGACGCCTTCGAACGGCGCGATCAGACCGATTTTCAGTGTCGGACGCGTGGCGGTGCAGCTCGTGAGCAGCGTCACGCATGCGATCGTCACGAGCCAGCCAGCAAAGCGAAATCGGAGCCAGTGCGCAAGGGAGGAGTTCATGGGCATGTTACGGGTTCGGCAATGACAAGGCGGGCGGTCGTCGCATGACCGTCCGCCCTGAAGACTACTTGCGATTTTCGTAGGCTTTGACATTGGCGGCGTGTTGTTCAGCGGTGACTGCAAACACGTGCCCGCCATCGCCCGTGGCCACGAAGTAGAGATATTCCGTCGTCGCCGGGGCGATGACCGCTTCGATCGCCGTGATTCCTGGGCTACAAATCGGCCCAGGCGGCAAGCCGGTGTAGAGATAGGTGTTATAGGGCGACTGAACGGTCTGGTACTCCTCCAGCAGCACGGGCGACTTCCACCACTGGCCCGTCGCCGGCTGGTAGCCCATGGCATACTGAACGGTGGGATCAGCGTTCAGCAGCATGCCCTTGGCGACGCGGTTGAGATACACGCTCGCCACGATCGGCCTCTCGTCGAGGCGCGGGGTCTCGCGTTCCACGATTGCGGCTACGGTCAGCAGTTGATGGAGCGACAGGCCGCGTGTTTGCGCCTGGGCGATCATTTCCGGCGTGACCTTGTCCGCGAAATTGTCGAGCATGCGCCCGATCAAGTCTGCCGGCTTGGCGTTTGCTGGCAAGCGGTACGTGTCGGGAAACAGATAGCCTTCGAGGGACGCGCCGGGCGGGCGGTTTGCCAGGAAAGGATATGTCTTCGTCAAGCCAATCAGTTTCAGGTCGGTGGTGCGCACCGCGGCCAGGAATGCAGATCCATCCATGATCTTCTGCTCAGTCAGCAGATCCGCAATCTCTTCGGCCCGCAAGCCTTCGGGAATGGTGACGCTGACTTCGATGAAGCGCGCTTTTTGCAACGCCGCGGCAATTTCAGGCATCGTCATGGAGGGTGAGAGCAAGAAATCGCCAGCTTCCAGACTCAGATCAATGCGGTTGTAACGCATGTAGAGTCGAAACAGGGCCTCATCAGTGATGAAACCGGCCTGCAGCAGCCGGTCAGCCACCACGGTGGCCGGCTCGCCAAGGTTGACTGTAAATGGCACCAGGGCGGTGGCCTTGGGGTTGGCGGGCCGTTCCACATCGGCCTGGCGCATGCGCAGGTAGAAGCCGATGAACGTGTTTTCCAGGTTGTCAAGGCTGAGGGCCTGGCTCAGGCCTTGCTCGTCAGCCTGAATGAACTGCGCATTGGCGGTCGCTACCTCGGCGTGCAATTGGCTGCGCAGGTGGGTCAGGATCGTCTGGCCGATGAACACAAGCGCAATGACAACGCCGGCAAAGCCCAGCAGACGTACGATGTTGCTGACGTTGAGCGCCCGACGCAGTTGATAGCGCCAGTCTCCGCGGCGATGAGCCTGCAATTCGGCCAATTGACGTTGACGCCGCATGAGCTGCTGACGTTGTAGATTATCTTGATTCGGCATGATTCAAATAGCTCTGTAATATGATGGCCGCGGCCACGGCATCTACGCCTGGCGCGTCTCGCCGGCGGCGTCCCATGGCGCGCAGGCGCTCTTCCGCTTCGAAGGTCGAGAGACGCTCGTCCCAAAGCATCACCGGCACGGGTACCACGGCGGCCAGGCGCTGCGCGTAGCGTTCGGTCTGTTGAGCCTGTGGTCCCACCGTGCCGTCATCGTTGAGCGGATAGCCCACCAGGAGCCCTACGGCCCGTTGTTCTGCGAGCAGGCGTATGACGCGCGCTTGATCTTCCGCGCGCGCGCCGCGTTCAAAAACGGTCAGCGGGCGGGTCAGCATCCCCCGCTCATCGCACACCGCCACGCCCACGCGGCGGTCGCCCACATCCAGGGCCAGCACGCGGCCGACCGGTAAGGCTTGCGCCAGGATGGCGCGGGGCGCTTCGTCTGTTGCCATGACATTTCCTTCAGTTGCCCGGCTCGATTGCACGATGATCCCATCAGTTGCTGGCCAGGGCATGGGCATAGTCCACCTGGACATGCACGCGGAAGGGGATCGCCGGCAAATGCCCGAGCCAGTTTGGCTCCACGGTGATGCGCGGCGCTTCTTCCAACTTCCACTCGCGCATCAGCAGTTCGGTGGCGGCCGCGGGCGTCAACCCGGCCACGGCGGCGCGAATGCGCGCCTGATCGAGATCTCCCACCACCACGCCCGAAGCCGTCACGTTGAACGTCACGACCTTGAGGGTGTTTTCCTCCAGGACAGTGAAATTGCTCGTGTTGTACTGAACCGAGTTTGCCAGCAGGTGGCTGCCGGGCGTCATTTGCCCTTGCAGGGCGCGCAGGGCCAACGTCTTGCCGCCCTGATCGTTCACGGCAATGGCGCGAGCCAGGATGCGCATGGTGACACCCAGGGTATCCCTGGCTTCGTCTGTAAACGAGTCGAAAACCAGAGACATGACGAAAGTCTCAACGGATTCGGGCGGCACAAATTCGCCCTCTTTCAACTCCTCGCTCAAGCGCTGGTAGGCTTTCTGTTCCAACTGCTGCTGCAAGGTCACACGCAAGCGCTCTTTGTCAGCCGCAGTCACGGTGCCGCCCTGGCGCACGGTGCCGCCGCCCAGGCCGCGCTGGTTGATGACCCGCAAGCTAACGCCCAGACCACCATCAATACGGCTGATCGCGCCCGCGGCGACGTTGCCGGACGGGCCGGGGTCCACGGCTTGCACCGCGACCGTGGCTTGCGCGCCCACAGCCCCGCCGACGGTCACATCGGACAGGGTCTTGAAACGGACGTTGCTGCCCGAGGAGGTGCGCACGATGGTGCCCGCTGGTACGACGACCGACTGGCTGCGCAGGTTGACGAACGTGACGCTGCCCGATGCTGCCTGGTCTGGCACATCGCGCTTCCCCGTCGTGGGCGCCTTGCGCGACTCTTCCACGAGAACCTCGATCCGTCGCGCTGGCACCAGGTTGTTCGTGAAGTCCACTTGTTCCGTAGCCGCACTGGCGCGCACGTTAATGCTGGCGATGACCGACTGCCGCGAGGGGATGACGGTTACCGTGCCAACTGGGATCGTCAGGAGCACCGCGCCGATCACGGCGACGCCCAGGATGCCGATAAAAAGGAACATGCCTGCTGCGCGCAGCCAGGGGGCGCCGTCGCGGCGCGCGCTGATCGCCAGGATTTGGCGGTTGCGCGCGCGCGCCGCGCTCCGCTGCTGACGCCAGGTGAGCCAACGCTTGGCTGCGCGCGCCGGCGGCATGGCCGACTGATCACGTGCGGGCGCGGCCAGGCGCAAGGGCGGCTGGGGCCATGTTTCGGCCGCAGCCGCCTGTTCCAACCGCGGAAACACGGGCAGCCCACACGCACGGCCTGCGTCTTGTGTGGGCAGATGACGCGTCACCAACGCTAATTCGACGCCCTGACGTTGTCCCTGGCGCATGAGCAGGTCGAGGCGCACGGAATTCGCCAGTTGATGCGCGCCGTCCGCCACGACCAAAGCGACACGTCCGCCATGGATGGCCTCCAGTCGCTGCTGCAGCGTCGCGATTTTGTCGTCAGGGAGAACTGAAATCGTCTCGATCATGCTTATGGATTCGCTCAACTCAACTTTGTCTTGACCCAGGGCAGCACCAAGGCCAGCGCGTCCGGCAGCTTGCTGGCATCCTTGCCGCCGGCCTGCGCCAGGGTGGGACGCCCACCGCCGCCGCCGCCGATCACCGGCGCAATGGCGCGGATGATTTGTGCAGCATCTACGCCGCGCGCAGCCAGATCAGCCGTCACGGCCGCGAGCAGGTTCGGGCGACCGCTCAACGTCGCGCCCAGTACAACGACCGACGGGCCGAGGCGGTCGCGCAGCCAATCGCTCATCTGGCGCAGGGTGTCTATGTCGGACACCGCGACTTGCGCGGCCACGACGGCCGCGCCGTTGACGGCGGTTGCTTGGGTGAGAATCTGCTCGATATCGCGCCTGGCGATCTGTTGGCGCAGGCGCGCAACTTCACGCTGCAAATCTTGCACGGTTTGCTGCACATCGGCCGCTTTGGTTTCCACGGCTTCTTCGTTGGCGCCCAAGATGCCGGCTGTGTGACGCAAGGCCATCATACGCTGCTGTGCATACTTCTGGCTGCCGCGGCCCGTCAGCGCCTCGATGCGCCGAATGCCTGAGCCAATGCTGGCTTCACTGACAATGGTGAACAGCCCGATGATGCCAGTCTCCGGCAGGTGCGTGCCGCCGCACAGCTCCTTGCTGACGGCCGTGTCCGGCGTTTGCCCGATGCGAATCATGCGCACCTCGTCGCCGTACTTTTCACCAAACAGCGCCATCGCGCCTGCACTAACAGCCTCCTTGTAGGTAGTCACCGTGGCCGTCACCGGGTAATTGGTCAGGATGGCATCGTTGACGCCCTGCTCGATGCGCAGGCGCTCGTCCTCACTCAACGCGGCGTTGTGCGTAAAGTCAAAGCGCAGACGATCCGGCGCGACCAGGGAGCCGGCCTGGTGGACATGCGTGCCCAACACCTGACGCAGCTGCGCGTGCAGGAGATGGGTCGCCGTGTGATTGCGCATGATATCCAGCCGTCGTTCTTCATCAATGCTGACCAGCGCGCGCACGCCCACGTTGACCGCGCCCACCAGCACTTGCCCAACATGCACAGTCAGCCCAGGCACTGGACGGCGCACGTCGTTGACCTGCACCTGCCACGCACCGTCATCTGCGCTGATCCAACCGGTGTCGCTGACCTGGCCGCCCTGCTCGACGTAGAACGGGGTGGCCGGCGCAACGACCTCAACGTTCTCCCCGGCTTGCGCGCTGTTCACCGCCTGGCCGTTGACAAACAAGCCGGCCACATACGTTGGCACGCGCGTCGTTTCATAGTAAAGATGCTCCACGCCCTGGCTGTCTAAGACGGCTTCTTCGCGCAGGTGTTCCAGCAGATCAACGTAGCCCTGCAGCGCGGCATTATCGGCCGCGACGAAGCGCGTTGCGCTGCGTGCGCGTTCCTTTTGGTCACGCATGGCCTGCTGGAAACCGCGCTCGTCCACACTGAAACCGGCATCGTTGGCCGCGTCGCGCGTCAGGTCCAGCGGAAAGCCGAAGGTGTCATACAACTTGAAGGCTTCGTCTCCGGGCACCAGGCGGCTGGCTGCCACGTCGGGGCGGGTCATGATCTCTTGCAGCAGTTCCTCGCCGGTAACTAACGTGCGGCGGAAGCGCTCTTCCTCCAGGCGCACCACGCGCAGGATGAAATCGCGCCGATCCAGCAGCTCGCGGTAATGCGGCCCCATCGTCTGGATGACCACATCCACGGTGTCGGCCAGGAAAGGCTGCTGAAAGCCGAGCTTCACCCCAAAGCGCGCCGCGCGGCGCAGGAGCATGCGCAGAACGTAGCTGCGCCCCGCGTTGCCGGGCAGCACGCCGTCGCCGACCAGGAACGCAATTGCGCGGCTGTGGTCGGCAATCACGCGGTAGCTGACGTATTTCTGCGCGCGTTCCTCCGCGCTGTGATGCAGCGCCGCTTGCACCTGATCGAAAATCGGCTGGAAGAGATCGGTGTCATAGGTATTTTGCTTGCCCTGCAGCACCAGGCACAACCGCTCGAAACCCATGCCGGTGTCAACGCTCGGCCGCGGCAGCGGCGTCAACGCGCCCTGGCTGTCGCGATTGTACTGCATGAAGACCAGGTTCCAGATTTCGATGTAATCATCGTCTACGTTGACGCCCGCGGCCGTCTGCTGCGTCAGGTCACCCAGGTAGTAGTGAATCTCAGAGCAGGGTCCGCACGGCCCGGTGTCGCCCATGGACCAGAAATTGTCTTTCTCGTCGAAGCGCAGCACGCGGTCGGGCGCCGCGCCGGTCTCCACCCACAACCGCGCCGCCTCGTCGTCCGTGCGATAAACGGTGAACCAGAGGCGGTTGATGTCCAGACCCAGTTCCGTGACCAGGAAGCGCCAGGCAAAGGCGATCGCCTCTTTCTTGAAGTAATCGCCAAAGGAAAAATTGCCGAGCATTTCAAAGAATGTGTGGTGACGCGGCGATGGGCCGACATTTTCCAGGTCGTTGTGTTTGCCGGAGACGCGCATGACTTTCTGCGCGGTCACCGCGCGGCGGTAGGGCCGCTTCTCCGTGCCGAGAAAGGTGTCTTTGAACTGCACCATGCCGGCATTGGTGAAGAGCAGCGTGGGGTCGCCCACCGGCACCAGCGACGAACTAGGCACCAGGGTATGGTCGTTTGCCACAAAGAAATCAATGAATTTTTGCCTGATCTCGAAACTCGTCAACATCGTCAGCCCTCCATTCCAGCAAATCCAACAAAAAAGCTCGCCCTGACAAGGACGAGCGCAATGACCCGTGGTACCACCTTTGTTGAGCGCCAGCGCGCTCCGCTTCACGCCCTGGTAACGGTGGGATGCCGGCGACCCATACTCACGGCCCAAGCGCCGCTTTTACGGTCGCGTCTCAGGAGGGGCTGGCAGTTCAGGATAACACCGGTCTTGCACCATCACCGGCTCGCTGTGGTCAGGGCCTGCCCTGCGCGTCTCCGTCACAGACATTGAATTATCGTGCATGATTGTAACATCACCGGCGAGGGTTGTCAAAAACAACCACTTTCAGCCCTTGTCATGCTCTGCGCACTGGCTGTCGTGTTGTCTTCCTCATGATCGCCGCATGGCTTCTTAACAAGTTCTAAAAATCTTCCTGCTATGATCGCTGCATGACGTAGAATACTACGCATGAAACAAGAAGGGAATCAATCATGTCACGTTTCTGGATTTTGACCGCCATGGCGGCGCTGCTGGCGCTCTCCCTGGTTGGCTGCGGATCAAGCGCAACCAACGCGCCCGCATCTGTGATCGTCACGAATACGCCGGCTGCTGCGAGCCAGGCTACGCCGACCGCCGCAAGCCAGGCTACCCCAGCCGCTGCGAGCCAGGCTACGCCGACCACGCCCGCCGCCGAGGCCGCGGCCGCCAAACTCAATCTCAATACCGCGTCGAGCGACGAACTCCTGGCGGGCGTGCCTGGTGCGGGCAGCCGCATGGTGCGCGAGTTCCTGGAATACCGGCCCTATGCCAGCATCCTACAGTTCAGGCAGGAACTGGGCAAATACATCAGCGCCGAGCAGATTGCCGCCTATGAACAGTACGTCTACGTTCCGATTGCGGTCAACACGGCGGATGCGGCGACCTTGCAGCAGATTCCGGGGTTGGATGCTGCCGCGGCGGCTGCGCTGATTGCGGCCCGGCCCTACGCCTCCCACGCGGACTTCCTGGCCAAACTGGCCGGCTATGTCTCTGAGACACAACTGGCTGCGGCCAGCGCCTATCTGAGCGCCCCATGAGCGCTGACGCTGTTCTGGCCCGCCTGCGCCGCTTTCTGCTACTGCTCTCCGGCCTGCTGCTGGCGGCCACGGTGGTGGAATTGATCTTCATCGGTCATACCGATGGGATTCAACTGCTGCCGTTTGGCCTGTGCGCGCTTGGTTTGATTGCCGTTGTCTTGGCCTGGCGACGACCGGAGAGGCGAGTGCTGATGGCGTTGCGCGTCTGCATGGCGCCGGTAGCCCTCGGCAGTCTGATTGGCGTCTATGAGCACATCGCAGGTAACATCGGCCTGCTGTTGGAGGTCACGCCGAACGCGACCACGGGCAAGATCATCACCAAAGCCTTAGGCGGCGCCAACCCCCTCCTGGCGCCCGGCATGTTGGCGCTCGCGGCGGTGCTGGCCGTGGCTGCCACCTACTACCACCCATCGCTGGCCGATGCAAAGGGCGCCAGCGTGCGGAAATAGCGAACGAATGATGCACGAGCCGCCGCCTGGTTTGTCGCCAGCGGCGGTTCGGGCGATAATGCAAGCACTATGCCACAAACGATTTTATTGGTTGATGATGAAGCCCGGTTGCGCGCCATGCTGCGCGTTTACCTGGAGCAGGAAGGCTACCGCGTGGTCGAAGCTGGTCATGGCCGCGATGCGCTGTACGTCGCGCGCCACGAAAAACCCGATCTGATTATCCTCGACTTGATGATGCCAGAGATGGGCGGCTACGAGTTCATGCGGGTCTTTGCCAAAGAGGCGAACACGCCCGTCATCATGCTCACGGCCAAGGTGGAGGACACGGACAAGATCCTGGGCCTGGAGTTGGGCGCGGATGATTATGTGACCAAACCGTTCAATGTGCGCGAGTTGATCGCGCGCGTGCACGCGGTGCTGCGACGGCTGCAAAAATCACAGGCCGAGCCGGACATCCTGCGGGTGGCTGATGTCACCCTCGATCGCACCGCCTGCACCGTCAAAGTGGGCGAGCGTTACGTTGATCTGACTCCATCGGAGTTTGGGCTGTTGGCCGCGCTGATGGCCGCGCCTGGCAGGGTCTTCTCGCGACTGGATTTGCTCGACCTGGTCTCAGGCGATGCGTACGAAGGTTACGAACGCACGATTGATGTGCACGTGCGCAACCTGCGCACCAAAATCGAACCGGACCCCCGCCGTCCCAGATACGTGGAAACGGTATACGGCATGGGCTATCGTTTTGCACCCGAACGCCCGCCCGGTTCGGCTGAAAATCAGCCGTAGCGCGGCGCTACTCGCACAGGATTCGGACTGCTGATGCGCTCACTCACCTGGAAGCTCACACTGGCTTTTCTCCTCGTTGGCCTGATCGGCGTTCTGCTGGTCGCACTGCTGGTCTCTCAACGCACGCGCTCGGAGTTCGACCGTTTTCTGTCCACGCGTGATCGCACCGTCCTTGTCAACGCGCTGGCCGATTACTACGCCGGGCACAATTCCTGGGATGGCGTGGGTTCTATGTTGGCTGCGTCGCCGCCGCTCTCACTCTACATGCGCGGCGTTGCTCTGCTTGACGCTCATGGTGTTGTTGTGCTCGCCAACCAGGGGTATGAGGAAGGGGAGCGCGTGCCTGGCAGTCAACTGGGTGCCGCCGCCCCGATCACTGTGAACGGTAAGATAGTCGGCCTGGCGCTGTTTGGCGCATCCAGCGATGAATCAGAACGGCCGAATCCTGTCTTTTCACCGGAGGCCGACTTTTTGCAGCGGATTGCAGGAGCCACCATGGCCAGCGCCGGCGTGGCCGCGCTGATGGCGCTGCTCTTGGGCGGCCTCCTGGCGCGCACGCTGACGCAGCCGCTGCGTGAGCTGACCGCGGCCACGAAGGCAATGGCCGGCGGGCAGTTCGAACAGCGCGTCCGTGTGCGCTCGCAAGATGAAATTGGCGCGCTGGCGGCCTCGTTCAATCAGATGAGCGCCGATCTCCAGCAAGCCAGTCAGGCGCGCAAACAGATGACGGCTGACCTGGCGCATGATCTGCGCACGCCGCTGACCGTCTTGCGCGGCTATACCGAGGGCTTGCAGGATGGGCGTTTGCAGGGTTCGGCCAATCTTTACGGCATCATGCATGGTGAAGTGGTCCACCTGCAGCGCCTGGTGGAAGATCTGCGCACGCTCTCGTTGACCGACAGTGGCGAACTACCGCTCAACCGCCGCGCGGTGGATCCCCGCGCCCTGCTTGAGCGCACCGGTCTGGCCTACATCGTACAGGCCGCACAGCAAGGCATCGCCCTGCGCGTCGAAGCGCCTGAGTCGCTGCCTTCGATCCATGTAGATACTGATCGCATGACGCAGGTGCTCAACAACCTGGTCTCGAACGCCCTGCGCCACACGCAGCACGGGGAAATCGTCCTGTCCGCCAAAGCGGTGGGCGCGGCGGTGCAGATGATGGTCAGCGATACCGGCATTGGCATCGAAGCCGCAGACCTGCCCCTCATTTTTGACCGTTTCTACAGCACCGACAGAGCGCGCCAGCGCAACGACAGCGACGCCACGGGGCTGGGCCTGGCGATTGCCAAGGCGATTGTCGAAGCGCATGGCGGCAGTCTGACTGTGGCCTCAAGCCCCGGCCAGGGCACCACGTTCACCATGACCATCGCCGCGGCAAGCGCCTGATCGGCGCAAACTGGAATTCAAGAGGAAACGTTTCGTCTGCAAGACAGCCGCCGGGGTTTTAACGTGCGGCCGCGCGGGCTGTTCGCCTGACCACGGCCGCGAGCTGGCTGAACACGGTCATGATGCCAACGGCGATCAGCAGTTTGGCGGCCACAGCCGACGGCAGGTAGTAACGCGGCCAGTTCAAGCGCACAAAAAAGAGGATGAAGAGGTAATTGACGCCCAAGAAGACGAGCGGCGCCGCGATAGGCGCTGTCTTCTGTTGCTGCCAGGCTTTGAGCACGCGCCCGGTCGCCGCTGCACAGCCAACGATCAAGAAAACCCAGTCGAAAGGGAACGCGGCCAAATCCACGAAGAGCGAACGGTGAATGGCCAGCAGCCGCGGCTGCGTCCAATTGCCGATCGGGAGCTGAGTCTGCATGAAGTCGCGCCAGCGCACAAACATCTGCGGGAATTCAATCAGGTGCGCCAGGTTGCCCACCTGGGGATAAGACCGCGAGATTGGCCCAGCGGCCAGCTGTCTAGTCGCGGCTGCGGTCAGCAACGCGCGGGTCTCGGCCAGCAGCGCCGTGGCGTTGAACTGCTGCCAATTGGGCCAGAAAAATGGATTCAGCAGATAGACAGTGATGACGGCCACGACCGTGAAGAGTGCGGCATAACGCAGCGCGGCGCGCCCGCTGATGCGGCCCTGGGCAAAAATGTAGGCCAGCAGCGCCAGGAAAACCAGTCCACCGACGATGATCCCGGTCACTTTGACAGCCGCGGCCAGGCCTGCGCACAGCCCGGCCAATGCGCTGGCCGCGAGATAGGCGCGCCGGCTTGAGCGTTTCACCAGCAGACCGGATGCAAGGCAGCCAGCCAGTAAGAAACTGACGTAGTGAACATCGGTCATCGCGCGAGTGGCTTGCGTCACAAACCCGCTGGTGGACAGGAGGAGCGCAACCGCCAGCAGGCCCGCGGCTCCATTCACCCACCAGTATCCCAGGCAAAACAAGAGCAAGCAGCACAAGACGCCGAACGCGGCGCAGGCCAGGCGGGCCACGCGCAGCACATCGGCTGGCGGCACTCGTCCTTCGGCCTGGTTTTGTTCCAGCGAATGGTCGAAATTGTAGAAGCGCAGGAATTCGGCGCCGCCGCGCGCGGTTTCGTAATAGACTTTGAGCGGAGCGCCGATCAACCACTTCCCGAGCGGCATGTTCAGCCCGCCCCAGGGGCCGCAGGCCTGGCATTGCCACTTCTCCCACGTCAAATCTCGCGCCAGCACCAGGTCCGTGTAATAAGCGCCTGAGGAGATCCAACCGGTCTCATCGCCGTCGAACGGCGTCCGCGGCGTCTGGCGGTAGAGGACAATCGTCGCCAGAATCGTTACGGCCAGTAGGCCTGCGCAGAACGTAACATAACGGTGATGCAGCCATGATGGCACGGTCAAGATTCACTCCAGCAACGAATAGACTGTAGTTCACTTTTGTCCCTTGCCGCTTGTCGGTATAGGACGAACCAGCGCGGAGCTGTCACACAGAGCATCTTGACATCACGGCCTTAACAGTCGAGCAAACCCAGCTTGCTCAAAATGATGGTCGGTGGTTAGAGCTTCGACGATGCCTCGCTGTTGCATAACAACGAAACTTGCACAATCCACGAGGCTCCATTCCTTGTCCGGTCGCTGCTTCAGCAGTTGCCAGGCAGTTCTGTCCAGAATGGGGTCGACATGAATAACTTCGAAGTAGGGAGAAGTCCGTATCCCATCAACCACCGCAATGATCCGCGTTCGGGGAAGTCGCAGCGGACTCGTCAGGAGGGCAACGAGTTCGATCATCACGTAGTTGGTCGTGACCATCTTGAATCCCCGCTGGCGAATGTCGCGATACACTCTGGCCGCAGTTTCGAATTGTGGCTGAGTCTTGTCCACAAGATTGGCCCACCCGGACGTGTCGGCAAAAACCTCAGGAGTTGGCACGGTCTTGCCCTTCGGAGTCGCGCAGTTCTACCAGCAGCGCCTTGCCGATGTATTCATCGTGGTGATCTGCCCAATCAGGGAAATCGCTGCTAAAGGCGCCGATGAATGGCTCAAACGGATCATCTGAGAGACTCTGTGTGGCGGTTACCAACCACTGCACCGCCACAATTTCGGGGCGTTGGCTTTGTTGTTTGGCGGTCTTGGTGAGGGTTTCGTACAACTGCTCGGGCAGTTCCAGCAACAGTGTGTGGGTCATTGTTCACACCTCCTATTTCCGTTTCATATCTAGCGCGATTATAGGGCAACTGCCTTGCCAGGTCAATTGTTTGCGTAAGCGAACCCTGATGAAGTTCAATGGGTGGCTGCACATTGGGCACCTTGACCGCGGCGCCGGGGCATTTGAGGTCTTTACATCGGGCGCCGGATTTCTAGCAGAAACCCCGGCGCCTGGCTGTTTAGTGTCCGAGCAAGGCCACGCTTTCCTCGCGAGGATGGTAGTTCAGCGCGGCGAAGCCGAACTGCTGCAAGAGCGCGCGCACCTGGTTGCAGCGCGCTTGCAGCGGCGCCTTGTTGATCTTCCAGGTGCCATTGACCTGGTTCACCACCAACTGGCTGTCGCCCCAGATGTCTGCAAAGAGCTGGGCGGGAGTTCCGCCGGCCGCCTGCACGCGACCAACCAGGTCTTGCAGTGCGTTGATCAGGGTATCGTACTCGGCTTCGTTGTTGGTCACGCGGCTGCCAAACGTCAGTCGGATGATCTCTGGCTGCGCTTGGCCCGGCCACAGCAGCGCATAACTGCCGTAGCCTTGCCCTGGATTGCCCTTGCTGCCGCCGTCGAAGACCACGCGTACGCGAATCTCGGCCGGGGCTGCCGCCGCTTTGGCGGCTGCAGGTTTTTGTGTGCGCGACGCCGGTCGCGCGGGAGACGCAGCCGACACAGGCGGCGCCGGTCGCAGGTCAATCAACCGCGGCGTTTCCGGTGCAACAGGCGCGTTGGCGCGTGCTGGCGCCGAAGGCAGTGGTGGTCTTGCTGGCGTTTCGACGGCCGGCGCTCGCGGCGGCTCCATTGGATGAGGCGCCGCGGCGGCTGCGCTCTCCAGCCCGTCGCTGCCCTCCAGGTCATGTGCGCTCAATAGTCCCATGCGCTGCGCGCGCCGAAACAGGCGGCGCCGGTCGGCCGCAGACAGGGTCAATATCTGCGCCAGCAGGTCATCCACGCTCATTCGATTTCCTGATCCTGTTCGACGGCGCTGTGCGGACCTTGACGGTAGACGTCGTACAGATAGGCCAGGTTGGCCTGGTGGAACCGCTGCACGAGGCCGCTGAGGGGAATGCGTGACTTGCCGCAGGCCTCGATGTCAATGGTCAGCAGCTCCTGACGCGACAGCCGTTCGCGTACGTATTGCCGCGCCAGGCTGTCAATTTTGTGCAAGTACGCAATGTTGCTCGAAATGATCTCATTGATCTCGCCGCGCAAGAGAACTTCGCCATGCCCCTGCACAATGTTCTCCAGGCCCAGGGCCGCAATGACCTCTAGCGACTTGATCATCGCATGAGCATCGCCGCCCACAATGTAAGGCACAGGCATGACGGTGTCGCTGGCAAACAAGACCTTGTCTTCTTTGACAAAAACGCTAACCACGTCCGCGCTGTGTCCCGGCGATTCACTGAGCACAATCGTGCGTCCGCCCAGCCGAATCGTCAATTCCTCTTGAAAGACCAGACCCGGTAGGCGAATCTGCACCTCATTCAACTCTGGCGTGTGCTCACGCGCATCGCGCAAACCCTGCTCTGCATGGCGTCGCATCAGATCGCGGCAGCGCCGATGCGAAATCACTTCGGCTTCGGGATAGAGATAAGCGCCATAGATATGATCGGCATGGGAATGGGTCAGCACGACGTAGCGAACGCCATGACTGCTCAGCGAACGACTGCGCGCAAAGTCACGCATCTCGCGTGATTCGCTCGGATAGGGTAACGTGTCAATGACAAGGGCGCCCTCACTGGTGAAGACAACACCCCCAGTGACCTGGGCAAAAAGGCTGCTGGTGAAGACCCAAATGTTGTCGGCTACACGTTCTCGCTGCATGGCTTCTGACGCTCCTGACTTTCAGTCTCAAGATAAGCAGAGAATAGCATAACCGTGGTGTCATGTCAAGGAGATTATTGCTCTGGCAACAAAAAACGGTCACTCTCAGGCGAGAACGACCGTTGATGAGGGCAAAGTGCCCCGCCGTGCCGTGTGCCAAAGGGCCTGAACCTGCTTGCGCAGGTGGGCGCCTGTCCAGGGACATCAACCTTGCTCGCAAGGAGCTAACGCCTAGCCCCCAGAACATCCGGCACCCGATTATCAGGTGTTGGCTCAGAGCGCTTGGATGACATCACGCACACCGCAGGGTACTCTAGCGCTAGTTTAGCACATCCGACAATTTCTGGCAAATTAGGGTGATTTTTTGGGCGCGCTCGCCTGCTGTTGCAGATAATGTTCTTGCAGGCTGCGCACTTTGAGCTCTTTGGCCTGCAGCGCGCGGATGCCGTTGACGGCCGCCTGCGCGGCGCTGAGCGTCGTCATGAGCGGCACGCCGTGGCGCACCGCTTCTGTGCGAATGGACTTGCCGTCATCGAACGCGGTTGGGCCAAGCGGGGTGTTGACAATCAGGTTGATTTTGCCAGCTTTGATCAAGTCCACCACGTGCGGCGATCCCTCTTTCACCTTGTTCACGGGGGTGGCGGGCAGCCCGGCGCGCACCAGGGTTGACGCCGTGCCGCGCGTCGCCAGCAGGGTGAAGCCCAGGCGATGCAGGTCACGCGCAATTTTGAGAATGCTGCCTTTGTCGAAGTCGTTGACCGAGAGGAACGCGGCGCCTGCCAGCGGCAGACGTTCGCCGGCCGCCATCTGGGCCTTGGCAAACGCATGACCGAAACGGCTGGCGTGGCCCATGACCTCACCGGTGGACCGCATTTCCGGCCCCAGGAGCGTATCCACGCCGACGAACTTCTTGAACGGCAGCACGGCCTCTTTCACGAAGAAGCCGTCAATCGTCGGTTCGGTGGTGAAATGCAATTCAGTGAGGGATCGCCCCGCCATGACCTGCGCTGCGATCTTTGCCAGCGGCACGCCGGTGGCCTTGCTCACAAAAGGTACGGTGCGGCTGGCGCGCGGGTTCACTTCCAGCACGTAGACGATGTCATCCTTGATCGCGTACTGAATGTTCATTAGCCCGCGCACGCCCAGCGCCAAACCCAACTTCTCGGTATACTCGCGCATGATGCTCAGATGATAGTAACTGATCTTGTACGGAGGCAAGACGCACGCGCTGTCGCCGCTGTGAACGCCAGCCTCTTCGATGTGCTGCATGATGCCGCCAATGACCACGCGCTCGCCATCGGCCACGGCATCTACATCCACCTCGAATGCGTCCTCCAGGTACTGATCAATCAAGATCGGGCGTCCTTCGCTCACCGCGGCCGCTTCCTGCACAAAGCGCGCCAAGGAGTCGTCGTCGTAGACGATGGCCATGGCGCGGCCGCCTAAAACGTAACTGGGGCGCACCAGCACTGGATAGCCAATCTGTCGCGCCACGCGCCGCGCCTCGGCCACGGAGACCGCCATGCCATTGGCCGGCGTAGGAATGTCCAACTCGGCCAGCAGATTGCCAAAGCGTCCTCGATCCTCGGCCAGATCAATCGCATCCCACGTGGTGCCCAGGATCGGTACACCCATCTCGGCCAGCCCGCGCGCCAGGTTGAGCGGCGTCTGCCCACCAAATTGCACAATCACGCCAGAGCGCAGCCCGCCAGTCGGCGCACCGGTTGGCGTGTTGTCGTTTTCGCTAGGCGTCAAGTCGGATAGGTTTCGGGTCTCAAGATTCAGCGTCTCCCCCAACTCTCGATCCACGATGTTCAACACATCTTCCAGCGTCAGCGGCTCGAAATAGAGACGGTCAGAGGTGTCATAATCGGTGCTCACGGTTTCCGGGTTGCAGTTGACCATGATGGTTTCGTAGCCGAGATCGTGCAGGGCAAAGGCCGCATGGCAGCAGCAGTAATCGAACTCGATGCCTTGCCCGATTCGGTTCGGCCCGCCGCCGAGGATAATCACTTTAGGGCGGTTGCTGGCAGGCGCTTCGTCATACGTCTCATAGCTGCCATAGAGGTAGGGCGTGAAGGCTTCAAACTCGGCCGCGCAGGTGTCCACACGCTGGTAAGTCGGCGTCAACCCCAAGGCTTTGCGGCGCATGCGCACGACCTGCGCTGGCGTCGGCGGCGAACTGCCAAGCTGGGGCGCCTGGCTTACCGGTGTTGCCTTTGAGTGATTGGGCGCGATTCCTGGGCGCTCTGCGCCAGCCGTCAATTCGGCAATCTGCTGATCAGACAGGCCAAAGCGCTTCGCCTGCCGCAGCAGCTCCACCGGCAATGCATCCAACGTATAGCGCGCCACGCTTTTTTCCATCTCAACAATCTGGCCCATTTGCGCCACGAACCACGGGTCAAAACCGGTCCAGGCTGTGATCTGCGCTTGGCTAACGCCCTGACGAAGCGCCGCGAACGTGATGAAGATGCGATCTCGGGTGGGCGTGCTCAGGCGCACGGGCAGCGACGCCAGCGACTCGGCGCTTCCGCGGGCAGGTTTCCATTCGAGCGCACGCAGCCCTTTGAGCAGCGCCTCTTTGAAGGTGCGGCCGATCGCCATAACCTCGCCGACCGATTTCATCTGCGGCCCCAGGGTGGGGTCCACGTTGGCAAATTTTTCGAACGCCCAGCGCGGAATTTTCACCACCACGTAATCAATGCTCGGCTCGAACGCAGCCACTGTTTCGCGGGTGATATCGTTCTTGATCTCATCGAGCGTATAGCCCACGGCCAGCAGCGCAGCCATTTTGGCAATGGGAAAACCGGTGGCCTTACTGGCGAGCGCGCTGGAGCGGCTGACGCGCGGGTTCATTTCGATGACGATGACGCGGCCATCAACCGGATTGGTGGCGAACTGCACGTTGCTGCCGCCCGTTTCCACGCCCACCGTGTCCATCACGATGCGCGCCTGGTCACGCAGCCGTTGATACTCTTTGTCGGTCAGGGTTTGCGCTGGCGCCACCGTGATGGAGTCTCCCGTGTGCACGCCCATCGGGTCGAGGTTCTCAATCGAGCAGACCACAACGAAGTTGTTGGCGCTGTCCCGCATCACTTCCAGTTCGAATTCCTTCCACCCCAAGACCGATTCTTCAACCAGGCAGGTATGCACGGGGCTTTCACGCAGGCCAAATTCCATCTTTTCGACGAAGTCGTCGCGATCAAAGGCCGTGGCTGCGCCGGAACCGCCGAGGGTAAAACTGGGCCGAATGAGCAATGGAAAGCTGCCAATTTCCTCCGCAATCGCCAGCGCCTCGTCCACGGTGGCCGCCAGACCGGAGCGGGGCACGCTCAGCCCGGCGCGGATCATCGCCTCTTTGAAAAGCAGACGGTCCTCGGCTACTTTCATCGCGTTCAGGCTGGCGCCGATCAACTGCACGCCGTGAGCTGCCAGAATTCCCTGTTCGGCCAGGGCCACGCCCAGGTTGAGGGCCGTTTGCCCGCCGACGGTTGGCAGAAGGGCATCCGGGCGTTCGCGAGCGATGATCTTCTCCACGATCTCGATCGTCAGCGGCTCGATATAGGTGGCATCGGCCAGGTCTGGGTCGGTCATCACGGTGGCGGGGTTGGAGTTGACCAGGATCACGCGGTAGCCCTCGCGCCGCAGCGCCTTGACTGCCTGTGTGCCGCTGTAGTCGAACTCGGCCGCCTGGCCGATGATGATCGGGCCGGCGCCCAAGATCAAGATGGAATGAATATCGGTTCGTTTTGGCATGGTCTATCCCGTACGCATCATCTTCGACCGCGATGAATGTTGATCACATCGCGCAGCATGGCCGCGGCGGTTGGGATGGGGCCTCGCTCGTCCACTTTGGCGAATTGCACGCCCATGATGTCGGTGTGCCAGACAACGCCCATCTCCCAACCGTTGACGCCGGCCAGAGGATGGGTCAGGGGGAGGCGCGCCGGGTGAACGCTGAGGCGATAGCCGTCGCCCAACGGCAGCGCCACCGCCAGCAGCTTGATCACCTCGCCCTGCGCGCGGGCGCGGCGCAGATCGTCGAGGCCAATACCGCGGATACCGCGCACCTCGACGTCGCGCAGCGCGCAGGGGAATTCCAACACGCTGTTGGCAATAATGGTGAGTTTATTCGCGGTATCCCAACCGTCCACATCGAGCGAGGGATCGGTCTCGGCCACACCCTCCACCTGCGCTTCGTGCAGGGCCTCCGCGTAAGTCTTGCCGGCTTCCATCGCGGTCAGGATGAAGTTGCTGGTGCTGTTGAAAACGCCTTCGATCTTGGTATATCGCACGGCGGTGTGATCGCGCTGCCCGATGTTGACCACGGGCAGGGCGCCGCAGACCGTGGCGCTGAAGGCCAGGCGCTTGCCTTGAGCGGCCGCCGCGGCGCTGAGCTCCTGGTAGGCCAACACCAGCGGCGCCTTGTTGGCGAGCACGGCGTGCCAGCCCTGGCTGAGAGCCAGGCGCAGGCAGTGCAGCGCCGGCTGACCGCTTTGCAGGTTGACGGGCGAGGCTTCCAGCAGGACATCGGCCTTGGCGCGCTTCACCATGTCGGGCGCGGCCAGGCCAGGCTTGCCGCCATAGGGGAAGGCGCCGATGCCGCCGTGCGTCACCTTGTGCTGGAGGAGCAGCGCAGGGTCAATGCCGTGGGCATCGAGCACAGCGCCGGAGCTGTCAGCCGCCGCGGTCAGCTTGATGTGCAGGCCGTAACGCGCGGCAAGAATCTCTTTCTTGTCAAGCAAAAGCGTCAGAAAGCCCCGGCCGACATGGCCGAGGCCGATGAGTGCAACCCGAATCGTCGGCGCCATGGCATGTTCCTGTCTTCGGTGCGTAGATAACAGAAAGAGCAGCGGCAACGCTGCTCTTTTGACGGATGGGTAGGCTCCTCGACTTGGACTCGAACCAAGAACCTTGCGGTTAACAGCCGCTTGCTCTGCCTATTGAGCTATCGAGGAACGACTTGACGGCATTATACTCACATGCCAGGGGCTGTCAAATTTGCGGCGTGTGGCCTTTTTTGGGCGGACGGCCTGCTAACTCCAACGCAGGCGGCGGCCGCCTGAGCGAAGCCTGGCGGGCGTTGCAGGCTTGGGCCTCAGGAGTTCAGGTAGTCGCGCAAGCGGCGGCTGCGCATGGGATGACGAAGCTTACGCAGCGCTTTGGCTTCGATTTGGCGGATGCGTTCACGCGTCACACCGAACTCCAGCCCCACCTCCTCCAGGGTATGGCTATTGCCGTCATTGAGCCCAAAGCGCATCTCCAGCACACGGCGCTCGCGGTCTGTCAGCCCGGTGAGGATGTCGTGCATCTGTTCACGCAACAACTGCCGGTTCGCTTCATCGGCAGGGCCAGGCACCCCGTTGTCCTCGATGAAATCGCCGAGATAGCTGTTCTCGTCGCTCCCCATCGGCGTTTCCAACGACATTGGTTCTTCCGAGACGCGTGAGATGTCGCGCACACGCGCGATGGCGCGCTGCCAGCGCTGCTCAAGGGTAGGTGGTAGGGCGGCGCCAGCGGCCTGCGCCACTTGGATGGCGGCCGCATCCTCGGTCGAGAGGAACTCCATCGCCAGGGCAATTTCCTCTGCGGTGCCCTGGCGCCCAAGCTGCTGCATGAACTGATACTGCAGTCGCGCCTGGCGGTTGATGCTCTCCACGACGTGCACAGGGATGCGTATGGTGCGCGATTGATCCGCAATGGCGCGCGTGATAGCCTGCCGAATCCACCACGTGGCATAGGTGCTGAAACGATAACCAAGCGTCTGATCGTACTTCTCCACGGCGCGCAGCAGGCCAATGTTGCCCTCTTGAATCAGATCGAGAAACGACATGCCGCGGCTCAGATAGCGCTTGGCAACGCTGACTACCAGGCGCAAATTGCCTTGCACCAAATGCCAGCGCGCGGCGTTGCCTGTCTGCACAAGCTTCTCCAGCCGCGGCCGATCGTCGAACGAGCACTGACCCGCGCGCAGACGCGCCGCCGCTTCCACGCCCGCGTGGAGCTCCTCGGCCAGGGATATCTCCTGGGCAGTCGTCAACAACGCATGGTGACTGATCTCATTCAAGTACATGCGCACCGGATCGCCTGCCACCGAAGGATCGCGCGTCTCTTTCAGAATTTGTTCCACCGCGTGGCGCGCCTCCGCCGTCACCTCCGTGGCGAAGGCCTCATCTACCTCAATCTCAAAGGGCGCCCTGTGCGACGCATACGCGCCAGCCTGGTCAGCCGCTCGTGCGCTGTGGAGTATGTGTGTAGGAGCTTCGGCTGGCGCCGGCGGCTGCGCGGCCGGTTCTGGCAGCGCCTGCAGTTTGGTCGGGTGGGCGGTTGGCGGTCGCCCACGCTTTGCCTTTGCGGGCGCGGCCGTAGACTCCGACTCTGAGGCGGGTGGAGAGGGTGGAACGGTTCGGGGAGGTCGGTTCTTCTCTGTCATCGCGGCTAAATCCCTGTCGCGGCTGCGGTGGGGGGAGACGGACGTTGACTGCTCTGTGATAGGAGCGACCGACGGCTCAATGCCACCTGGAGTCTGCCCAATTCCTGGCGCTGCGTCTCGACCAGCAGCCGGTAGTCATTCTCGCTGCTGTTCGCGCCCTCTGCGCCGCCTCCATCGTTGGCCTGTAAGTAACGTAGCTCCTGCAAACGCTGCTGCAAATTCACCTGGCGCAGGCGCAGGACGGCGTTCACCAGGTCGTGCGCGGCTTGATCGGCCGCCAGCGAGGGTCGTGTGGGCAGGCCACGCACGAGATCGGCCAGATAGGATTGTAAAAACGGCGGAACATCTTCTGCCAGGGCGGGCAGCTGCCAGGTCTCCCCCCGTCCCTGCAAATCAGTCAGAACTTGCAGCAAGGTGCGCTGTTCGCTGCGCCCGAAATCGGCATCACGCAATGGCTCGAACCCCAACTCTTGTAGTTGACGATCAGCCTCACCCAACAGACGCGGCTGCAGGAGAACCTGCTGCAGGACGTAGCCTGCCATCCCTTCACTCGGCCTGGGCGCGCTGACCGGCGCAGCCGCCCCGGCGCCCGGATGGCTGACGCGCGGCTGCCGATCGGCGCTGACAGCCAATTTGCTGGCTGCGGCTTGCCGTTCGATCTCGCGCTGGATGGTGCGCTCGTCCACTTGAGTCAGGCGCGCAAGGCGCTGCACGTAGTGTGTACGCTCGATCGGGTCGGCCAGTTCCTGAATGAGCGGCACCAATTCACGCACCACGGTGGCTTTGCCCTTGGCGGTACTCAGATCATTCTCCTGCACCACGACGCCGAACAGAAAATCAACCAGCGGCGCGGCCGCTTTGACCAACGCGTGCCACTGATGCACGTCGTGGCGGATCAGATCATCGGGATCGAATCCCTGGGGTAGGGTCATCACGCGCACATTGACCGCCAGGCGGGCCTCTTGACGCACCATGCCGCTGGCAGTTGGCACGGCGACCGATTCCTTTTCCAGCGCCTGCCGGGCCATGTGGACGCCTCGAATGGTGGCATGACTGCCGGCGTCGTCGGCGTCTAGAGCCAGGATGAACTCGTTGGTGTACCGTTTGAGTTGACGCAGCTGCGTCTCTGTCAGCGCCGTGCCCATCGAAGCAACCACGTTGCGCTCTCCAGCCTGGTGTGCAGCCAGCACATCCATGTACCCTTCCACAATGACCACGTGCCCGGTGTCACGAATTGCGCGCCGCGCCTGGTCAAGCCCATACAGCACGCGACCCTTGTCGAATACCAGGGTCTGCGGCGAGTTCAGGTATTTGGGCGGCGTGTCATCGAAGGCACGCGCGCCGAAGCCGATCACGCGTCCCTGGACGTCGCAGATGGGAATCATCAGACGCTGTCGGAACCGGTCGTAGGTTGAACCACGTTCCTCGTTGTGAATCAACAGCCCGGCGGTCAGTAAGTGATCTGTCGTATAGCCTTGCGCCAAGAAGGTGCGTTTGAGAGCCTCCCAGTCATTCAGCGCGTAGCCGAGCTGAAAGCGAGAGATGGTGTTATCATCCAGACCGCGCCGGCTCACGTAGTCGCGCGCCATCTGCGCAGCCGGCGAGCTGAGCAAGAGGTTGTGGAAATAGGCGGCCGCGGCTTGCAGCACTTGACGCGTCTGCTCACGAACTTGTTCTTCTGGCGATACTTCCTCGCCGCGCGCGGTCAGCTCAATCCCTGCGCGCTGCGCCAGGACTTGTAGAGCTTCGCCAAAGTCGAGTTTCTCCTTCTGCATGATGAAAGAGAAGAGATCACCGCCTGTGCCGCAAGAGCCAAAGCAGTGCCAGCTCTGATTGTCAGGGAAAACCACGAACGAGGGCGTCTTCTCGGTGTGAAATGGGCACAATCCTTTGAAATTGCGCCCAGCCTTCTTCAAGGAAACGTAGGCCGAGATGACGTCCACGATGTCGAGGCGGCCCTTGATGTCGTCTACCACACTCATGCCCAGTACCTCTGCCAGCCGCGCCCTCTTGGATGCCGCGCGTAGGGAGCTTCAACGTCATTATATCGGTGATGACGCAAATCGCCAAGCAATGGGACGTTGCAGACGCCAGGCGCCGCGTAGGTTGTCGCCATCAACGGATCGTACGCATGCCGGCGCCGCTGACGATGCGCTGGCGGCCAGCGTCCAATGCCAGGCCAAACGGCGTCGTGACCAGCGGCGCAGGTTGGCTGCCCAGAAAGCGGCCGTCCGCGCCGGCAAAGCGCTGCAGGCCCGCGCGATCGCTGATGATCAGTTCGCCCGCCCCAGGATCAAACACCAGCGCCTGCGCTCCGGGTAGCGGATGGGCCAACGTCGGTGCAATACTCCCGACAACCGCGCCGGTGAGACCATCGAGCCAGGTGACTTCGCCGTAGTGGGGGCTGCGCCAGAAGAGCACGGCCGTGCGGGAGCCAGCCGCGTCCACGGCCAGCGCCACAGGATGGCCGTAGCCGCCGATCTGCACCCGAGTGACCAGTGCACCGCTGGTCGCATCGAGCAGCGCTACCTCATCGGCGCCCGCGAGGGCCACGAACACACGCTGGCTGCTGGGGTTGACGGCTACCACCCACGGCGCCGGCGCCAGATCAATGCTCTGAACCACCGCCAGCGTCTGCGCGTCCAGCAGGAGCAGGTGATCGGCGCCAGTCTCGGCAACCCACAAACGGGAACCATCCAGGGCCAATCCTCCCAGCCGCGCCAGCGGCGCTGAGACGGCCTGAACCGCGCCTGACTGGGCATCCAGGCGCAGCACGCGTCCTCCTGTGCGCAGGTCAGTCGCTCTCTCTGGCGCGGCCCAGGTGCTGACAAGAACGGCTTGTCCGGCGTCGTCTACAGCCAGGGCGACGATGGCGCCCGGCAGTTCCACCTGCTGCCGCGTCGCGCCGCCGGCATCTTCGATGGTCAGCGTCTGTGCTTGCCCCAGGATACGGCTGCCATCGCGCAGGTTGACAGCAACCGCCGCGTCGCTGAAGGCAGGCTCGTCATTCGCCTGCGCCAGGTCATTGGCGGGGGGCGGTTCCGGCGTGTTGGCGACCGGGGTCATCTGCACTGCGGCCAGGGACTGGCTGCTGGACTCATTGGCCATCAGTGCCGGTTCGGCGTCGGCTTGGCCGACCGGCGCCTGCATGACCAGCGGTATGAAGCTCGGCGTCATCCGTGTGACCTGGAAGGTGTAGTCGCTGTGGCATCCCCCCTGCCCATGCGCCTGCGCCACCTGTACATACACGACGCCGTTCGCCGGCGCGGCCCATTGGATCATGGAGTCAGGCGAAGACGGATCCCAGTTGTCGTTTTCGGCCAGCAGCACGGTCAGGCTTTGGTTCCACAATTCCAGCCGCGTGTCGCCCAGCGCGCCATGCACGTCGGTCTGCAAACGATAGATCGCTCCCTTCTGTACTTCGATGCGCGCCCAGTCTGCGTCGCCGGGGCGATGGAAGTTGTGCAGTTGGGCGTACGGACCGGGAATGAGCGGCGGAGCCTCAGACGGCTGGTTGTCCGGCTCGAACGTATCGGCTTGCGCCGTACATGCGCCTACGGGCGTCGGGGTGGGCGTCGAGGTGCTGGTGCGCGTGGGCGTCGGCGTCGCCGTTGGCCCAGGCGTACGCGTGGGGGTCATGGTGGCCGTTGCGGTGCGGGTCGGTGTGACGCTTGGGGTGGGCGTAAGCGTTGGTGTGGCCGTTGGCGCCGCCGTGCGGGTCGGGGTGAGGTTTGGTGTTGGCGTGCTCGTTGTGCTCGGCGCGGCGGTCGGATAGGGAGTCGGGGTAGCAACCGGGCCTTCGTCCTGCAGAATGGTGACGGTGTCATCGGCGCGGTTAGCGACATAGAGCCGGTTCGTGGCCGGATCGAGGAGAATAGCGCTTGGATCGTTGCCTACCGGCAGCCAATATAGCCAGGCGTCGGCTCCACCCTGGAAGAAGTGGACGGCGCGCTCGTCGGGGCAGACAACGAAGAAGCGCCCGTTGTTGGGATTCGCGGCCACCGCGGTGGGCATGCAATTGAGCGGCACCGTGTTCATGACCTCTGAGTTGACCAGGTTGATCACCGCCACGGAGAAGTCGTCAGGTTCAACCACGTACGCGCGTTGACGCATGACATCTACAGCTACGCTGGCGGGGCCGCCGCTTACGGGAATGAGGAAGCGCAGGAAGCCAACATCGTCATAAAGGCCCACAGTGTTGTCAAGGCGATGAGGAATCAGGAAACTGAGGGCCGGGTCGTTGCGTATGATGGCCATCGGCGCGCTGCCAATGCGCCGAATATCGGTCAGGACGGCGGCAGGGCCGTTTACCATCGCCAACGAATCGTCCCCGTTCCCTACCACCAACACCTGACCGCTGAACACCTGCACGGCCACGGCAATCGGTTGATGGCTGACGCCTACCAGAGCGCCGCCGCTGGTCTCGCCCGTGACGCCTGGCGGCGCATCCAGGGCCACCAGGGAATCGCTCAAACGAGCCGCCACATAGAGGCGTTGGCGGGCCGGGTCATAATCCAGACCCACTGGCCCCGCCGCGCCGTTCAGGCCCAACGTGGCAACGACCTCGTTTGTGTCGAGATTGGCCACGGAGACGTTGCCGCTGAGGCCGTTGGCCACGAAGAGGCGGCGCCCAGCGCTGTCCAACGCCAGGCCCTGCGGCTCCTGACCCACGCGGATGATGCCGAGCACACCGACTGGCGTCGCTGTGGGAGTCGGCGTGGGGGTAATCGTCGGCGTCGGCGTCGGCGTGCGTGTACGCGTCGGTGTACGCGTGGGCGTTGCGGTTGGCGTTGACGTGTTCGTTGGCGTGATTGTCGCGGTTGGCGACGCCGTTGGGCTGTTGGTGGGAGTGAACGATGGTGTTGCACTCGGCGTGACGGTGTTGCTGGCCGTGGGAGTCGGCGTCTCTGTCGGCAGCGGCGTCGCGGTGGCGGTCTGAGTGGCTGTCGGTGTGGCCGTCGGCAGGGGCGTTGCGGTGGGGGTCTGAGTCGCTGTCGGCGTGGCCGTTGGCAGCGGCGTCGCCGTAGGGGTCCGAGTAGCCGTCGGCGTCGCGGTAGGGGTCGGCGTCATCGTTGCCGTGTCGGTGGCTGTCGGCGTTGCCGTTGGCGTTGGCGTCATCGTTGCCGTGTTGGTGGCTGTCGGCGTGTCGGTGGGCGGCGCTGTCGGCGTGAACGATGGGGTGGGGGTGGCCGTGGGCGGCGTTCCCGTAATGACCGGGGTGATCGTTGGCGTTGGCGTCAGTGTGGCGGTTGGGGTGGCCGTGGGCGTGCGCGTGGGGGTCACGGTTGGGGTTGCCGTTGACGTTCGCGTTGGCGTTGCGGTTGGGGTCGGGGTCGGTGTTAGGGTCGCCGTTGGGGTCGCCGTCGGCGTGCGCGAAGGCGTTCCAGTGGCGGTCGGAGTACGGGTGGCCGTGTCAGACGGGGTCACGGTGGGCGTGCTAGAGGCCGTCGGTGTGGGCGTAGGGGTTCCTGTCGGCGTGAAAGTACGTGTGGGCGTTGGCGTCGCCGTGGCGCTTGGGGTACGCGTGGGCGTGCTCGTACTGGTCGCCGTTGGCGTTGGCGTCGAGGTGCTTGTGTTCGTTGGCGTTGCCGTGGCCGTCGAGGTGCTCGTGCGCGTTGGCGTCGGCGTGGGGGTGGCTGTGGGCGCCAGGGTAGGCGTGCGGGTGGGCGTGGCTGTCGGCGCTGCGGTTGGCGTGCGCGTGGGCGTCGCCTGACGAACGATGACTGGCGCCACCTGGTTGTGCGGCGCGATCGTGGTGTTGGAACTGGTTGCGCTCACATCATTGTAATAGGTGCCCCCGCTGCTGGCCGCGTTGGCTTGAAAGCTGATGACCAGGCTGCCGCTGGTGAATGGGCTGGCTTTGTCCAGGCTGCGCACGCTGGTGTACTGCGCATGCGGCGCGCCATTCGCCGCGATCCAATCCCAGGCGCCCCAGCCGCCGCTGGGATCGCTCAACTCAAAGGGAGCAACGGCTTGCACCTCGGCCCAACCTTGCCAATAATCCCGAAACGCGCGCGTGATGTAATCCGCGCGGTTGCTTTCGATGATGATCGGGTAGCCTTCCCACGTATACAAACCGTCGCCGAGCTGGTAACCGGTCTCTGACAAAATCACGTCCACATCTCGGCGGCCCCAACTCGCCAGCGCGTTGAGTTCACGCAGGTAGGTGTCAATGGCCGCCTGCGGTTGCGAGGCCGTGCCGCGGTGCAGGTTGTATTCTGGCGGATGGTTCGACGGGTAGGGATGAGCGCCCCAAACATCGAAAGCCCAGCGCGCGTTCGGCGCAGCATTGAACATCTGGTTGATGAACGTCAGCGGGCTGATGTTGCCGCCAGGCGACAGCGGCCCGTTGATGATGCGAATGCGGCTGTCGCCGATACTGCGAATGGCGCTGGCTGTTTGCTCCAGGAAAGGCGCATATTCGGCGGCATTGGCGCTGCCGCTCCATTCCAGGTTCAGATTCGGCTCATTCCAAATTTGAATGTAGAGTGTAAAACCGTTCCGTCGCGGCAGTCCTGCCACCACACGGCGAAAGGCCTGCGCGGCGCTGCTGTAGTTGCCGGCCCAATCCGCTTGCGGTTCGACCCAGTTCGCACCGTCGTGCGGGCCTTGCAAGCGCAGCAGGACATTCAGGCCGCGATCATAAGCGGCATTGACATAATCAACCCAGCACGAATCTGGTCCGCCGGTATTGTTGGTAACGCCATAGAAGAATTGCTTGGCCAGTGCGTGATACCCCATCAGTTCGCGCGTGCGATCGAGCTGCCACGTGATGTTGCTAATGTTGCAGTTTTCCTGGATGAAGGTGTTGATGCCATAGAAACTGTCGCCGCGCCGCGCCGGCGCCGTCAGCCCATCCCAACTGAGGCTGCGGCCGCTGACGCTGGGGTCTGTGGAGCGAATCAGGACGCCATTGCGATAGATGCGCGTCGTGCCCGTGCGGTAGCTGAAGCCAGCCGGCAAGTAATCTGTCACGCGTACATCGTTGGCAGCCACGTCGCCGGCATTACTCAACGTGATGCTGTAGGTCACGGCGCCCCCTGGCGTTGTTGAACTCGGCGAGACTGTCTTGCTCAGCGTTACGACTGGATAGGGCACGCCAGCATTGACATCTGTTTGGAGTCCCAGGAGCGATGTCGCCAGGAAGAAAAGAATAAGGTTACGCATGGAATCTTCTCATTGATTTGGGTCAGCCTATTATACCACACATTTTGACGTGCTACGCTTACCCGCGCCGCTTTGCACGCCGCCTCTCAGCCAAACGGCGTAGACGATGCTGAATAATCTATCGGATGTGATCAAGCCGCAACGGTGGCACACTATACGGCAAGCGGGCATGAATGGCGCCTGTTTGCTGCGGCGGAGAAGTGGAGTCTATTCCCGCTTGCAGCATCGTATGGACATGTTGATTCAGCGCGACCTTTGACCCTCCTGATGAAGATGCGATGTCCGCTTCCATGATTCTGATGTTATCCCGCGAGTATGGCATATGTTAGACGAACAAACACTCATCATATCGGCGCGTGGCGGTCAGCTTCACGCCTTCAACCAACTGGTGATGGCTTATCAGAGCCTTGCCTACGGTGTGGCGCGGCGAGTGGTAAGCGATCCCGACGTAGCGGCCGATGTCACCCAGGATGCGTTTGTGAAAGCCTACCGTAAGCTCGACCAGTACCGGGGTGGTTCGTTCAAGGCGTGGCTGCTGCGCATTGTCATCAACACCTGTTATGATCGCCTGCGCGCAATGCGCCGACGCCCGTCCACTTCATTGGAAAACCTGCTCGATCAAGCGGATCGCACTTCGATCATGATTGATCCCGCTGAAGGCCCCGAACACTACGTGCTGCGTGTTGAGCTCCGCCATCAGATCGAAGCTGCGATTGCTGATCTGCCTGCCGATCAACGCCTGGTGATTGTTTTGTGCGATGTCGAAGGCTACAACTACCACGAAATCAGCGATTTGGTTGGCATTCCACTCGGCACGGTCAAATCGCGCATTGCCCGTGGTCGCGCGCGCCTGCGTGATCGCCTGGTTCTGCCAGCCTTCAACCTGGCCCCGCAAATGGCCTATTCCTGACGGGGGCAGACCGGCAGCGGCTGCGGCTGCCCGCCGCAACCCGGTTTGCCGTGGCGGAGACGCACATCGGCCCAGCCCAAGTTGGCGGCATCACCGCGCTCTGATCCCCTGCCCTTGCACCACACCTCGCTGCCATTGTTTGGCAACTCTCGGACTTTGGCGTACAATGCACCAATTGAGTTTTGTCGCAAAGGCCTGGTATGACGCCAACGTGGCTGCAATCCCAAACCAATGCCTTCCTGGTTGTTTCGGTAGGTCTGTTAGCTCTGGCGCTCCTGGTCGTTTGGTGGCGTGAGCGCACCCGCCGCTGGGTCTATTTCCTGTTGGCAACGTTCGTGCTGGCTGCGATCTTAACCTGGTCTGCCGGCCAGTTGTTCGAGGTGCCTGACTACCTGGTCGGGTGTCCTAGCCTGTGCCAGGGTTGGCGCGGTTACCCGGCGCCAACCGCCATCAGCACGGCGCACGGCGCGTGGACGCTCAGCCTGCCGGGACTGCTCGTCAATTTCCTGTTTCATTGGCTGCTTCTGCTCGTCTTGGCTGCGATGTGGAGCGCCTTGCAGCAGCAGTGGCAAACGCCTCCAACCGCGGCGCTGCGCAAGACGCTGGTGATGGGATTCGTGCTCGTGAGCCTGTGGGCGCTGATCCCGCGCTATGCCTCGCCGCCAGAGCCGGCCGTGCAAGGTGATCCACAGCGCCTGGCAATCAACGCAAAACGCCTGACCGCGCGTGCGCTTGGCGGCCTGGATTGGCGGATTCAGCGCCTGGCCCTGGAGGATGTGCGGCGGCTGCCGCAGCGCTCTCAGCCAGACGCGCCCGGCCTGCCGTTGTCCGCAGGGCCGGAATGGCGGGTTTGCTTACGTGGATACACTTTTTTCTATGCACCCTGGCGGCGCATCTACGTGGACTTGGATACGACCGGCGCCCTGGCGATTGGCGGCGGCATCTTGCCTCTGACTCAGGAATGTTGGTCGGCGCCATTTCCAAAGTCGCCTTACCCATTCGCTGCGAGACAGCCAGTGCCGTAGGGAGTGCTCATGAGGACTGATTTGTGAAACGACGCGTTTCTTATGACGCCGCGGGCGGTGTGGTCTTGGGGCCGGATGGTCGCATCCTGGTGCTGCATCGCGTCCGCAATAACGAAATCCGCCTGCCCAAAGGACATGTCGAAGCGCGCGAGCTGCTTGAGGACGCCGCGGCCCGCGAAATTCGCGAGGAATCTGGGTACGCTGATTTGCGGTTGATCACAAGCCTGGGCATGCAGGTGGTTGAATTCGATCTCCCAGAGAAGAACCAGCATGTCACACGGCAGGAATTCTATTTTCTCTTTCGACTGGACAGCTTGCGACAGGTCGAGCGTGATCCCCATGAGTTTCAATTCGAGCCTGGCTGGCTCACGCTGGATGAGGCCCTGTCCCAGCTAAACTACGCCACTGAACGAGAATTTGTCCGGCGTGCTCGCGCCTGGCTCGACCGTGGGGATGAGGGGCTGCTGCACTCGACGTGACGACTACGGCGCCTGATTCTCTTTCGCGGTGTTCTCATGATCCTATTTCTGATCGTAACCACCTATGTTTTTTGTGAGGAGAGTTCAACTGTATGAGCGAAATTTCGCAGCTTGAGCCATCGCCGGGTACATCGTCATCAAACCGCACGCTCTGGATCATCCTCGGCGTCGTGGCCCTGTTTCTTTGCTGCTGCTGTTTGGCATTGTTCGCCGCTGGCGGTTTCTTTCTCAATATGGCAAGCCAGGCCAATCTTGATCAAAATCCCACACCCGCAGTTCGCATCACCCTGGTGATCGGCACACCGACGCCGCGCACGCCGCGCCTGACCTCCACGCCGTCGACGCGGGCAACGGCGGCTGTGACTCCGGACGCCACGCCGCTGGAAACGACGCCCCGTCCCCCCGCCAGCGACTCCGGGGCCGGCTCTGAGACGGAGCGCCTGCTGCGAGAAGTCAATGTGCCGCAGCGCGACCTGCGTACATTGTCCATGCAGCTGCGCCCCGGCATTGGTGAGATTCCGCCGACCGTTAATCCAACGCCGCCTTCTTTCAAGGTGGGTGATGTGATCACATTCACCGTGAGCAACGTGGATGATAATCGCCACTTTGAGATTGAGGCCGAGCTGCGCTACCAGACGCCTCACCTCTACATGTGGGTTGAGAAGGGTCAACGGGTAAACCAGGCTGCCTTGAAGCGTTCGGCAGACTTGTTCGAAACCAGCACCTACCCCACCAACCGTGAATTCTTTGGCAGCGAGTGGACGCCCGGCGTTGACAACGATGTGCATCTGCATATTCTGCATGCCACCAATCTCGGCAACAGTATTGCGGGCTATTACTCTTCGGCCGACGAATTCTCACGCCTGGCGCAGCCTTTCTCCAACGAGAAAGAGATGTTCTACATCAACCTGGATAACAACGAGCCGGGTACTGATTTTTACGATGGCACCCTGGCGCACGAGTTCCAGCACATGATTCACTGGTACAACGACCGCAACGAAGAGACATGGGTCAATGAAGGTTCGTCTGAACTCGCCTCGGCGCTCAACAAATTCGATCCAGGCGGTTCCGATGCCGCCTTCATGGCCAATCCGGATACGCAGTTGAATACGTGGGGCTCGCAACCGGGCGCCAACGCACCTCACTATGGCGGCGCCTACCTCTTCATGACCTACTTCCTGGAGCAGTTTGGCGAAGAAATGACGCGCGCGTTGGTGGCGTCGAGCCTGAATGGCATTGCCGGCTTCAACGATGTGCTGGCCAAGAACAACACCGGCACGAACTTCGACGCCGTCTTTGCCGACTGGGTGATCGCTAACCTTCTCGGCGGGGATAACCCGCAAGATGGGCGCTTCGCCTACAAGACGATTGACCCTGGCAGCGTCACCCAAGAAGCGACCTTCCGCCGCTATCCGGCCATCGAAGAAGGCGGCACGGTCTCGCAATATGCCACTGATTACTTTGCGCTGAAGGGCAGCGGCGATGTGACGATTGACTTTACTGGCAACACCCAGGTAGGCCTGGTGGATGCGCAGGCGCACAGTGGGGCCTTTGCCTGGTGGGGCAATCGCACCGATGACAGCGACGCTACATTGACGCACGACTTTGATCTGAAGGGCGTCAAGAACGCGTCGTTGAACTTCTGGACCTGGTACGACCTGGAAGAGGATTTTGACTATGCCTATGTCGAGGCTTCCACCGACGCGGGCAAGACGTGGACCATCCTCACAGGTCGCTACAGCGTCACCACCAATCCCAACGGCAACAGCTTTGGCCCCGCCTTCACCGGCGTCAGCGGCGGCGGTCGCTCACCAGAATGGGTGCAGGAGACTATTGATTTGAGCGCCTATGCCGGGCAGCAGGTGCAAGTGCGTTTCCAGTATATCACCGACGACGCAGTCAACGGGCCTGGTATTCTGCTCGACGATATCAGCATTCCCGAACTCAATTACAGCAGCGATGTCGAGGGCGCCGACGGTGGCTGGGTCAGCCAGGGCTGGTTGCGTACGGACAACATTCTCGCGCAGCGCTGGTTGGTGCAAGTCGTCGAACAGGACCGTCAGGGCGTCAAGGTGTCGGTGATCGAGGTCGGGCCGGATGGCAAGGGCTCGCTTGATGTCTCGGCGATTGGCAACAACGGCAAGATAGCTTACCTGGCTGTCAGCGCTATTGCTCCCGTCACGACGGAGACGGCTACCTATAGCTTCGAGATCCGTAAGCGATAAGGCCTGCCGCAGCGAGTGAAATTCCTGGGAAAACAGCCAAAAAATCTCACGCAGGGTCGCCAAGATGCAAAGTCGCAAAGCGTTTTCTAGCGTCTTTGCACCTTGGCGCCTTGCGTTGAAGCATTCGGCTTTGGCTTGTGCGGGTCAGGCCACGACGATGTCGTCGTCAGGCGGCAGGCTATCGTCACGCTCTGCATCCACCGCCAGGGCCTGCGCCGCCAGGCGTCCCGCATAGCGTTTTTGTTGTCGGGGCCGCCAGCGTTGAGCCTCACCGGCCGCCAGCTTGCGCGCGAAGATCAGATAGCCGGTATGGGCAACCATGCGATCCGCAGGGCGTAAGCGGTCAGGCACTGGTTTGTAGCTGCGCAGCAGCAGCTCCTCCACCGTAATGTCGCTAAAGTCGTGTGTCTGCAAGGCGCGCAGCATCGCTTCGACCTGATTCGTGGTGGGAACCAGGCTGCCGAAGATGCCCCCGGTCTTGAGGGCGGCCGCGGCCCACGGCAGCACCGCCCAGGGTTCCCGCAAGTCGAGGAAACACGCGTCCACGTCACGTTCATCGAAACCGGCTGCGGCCACGTCGCGTTGTTGAAGGGCGACGTAGGGCAGAAGGCCGATGCTATCCAGGTTGCGCCCAGCCAGTGTGAACGTCTCTGGTTTCATCTCATACGTGTAAACATGACCGTCAGGCATCACAGCCCGCGCCAGCGCCAGTGTCAAGCCGCCGCTGCCGGTGCCTGCCTCTACCACGCGACGTCCAGGAAACAGGTTGAGACGCATGACAATGTGCGCCACATCTTTGGGAAAAATGATCTGGGTGACGCGTTTGAGCAGCGAGATCAAGTCGTAAGTTGTTGGCTCCAACATGAGAAGCGGCCGCCCAATGAGTGTCTGTACGGTTTGGCCGAAGGGTTGACCGATCAACGCATCATGGGGAAGGCGTCCACGGTTGGAATGCCAGATCGAGCCTGGTTTGAGACGCACCAGGTAACGCTTTTCGTCTTCGCTCACCAGCAAGACGAGATCACCGGGTTGGGCAAGTGCAGACAATGTGTTTGCTCCGTCGTTAGTCCTGCGTAAAACGAGTCGTGACCGAACATAAAGGCGTGGCATCAAACATGATGCCACGCCTTTGATTGATTGCTGATCGGCCGTTAAGCCAATCGAGCGAATCGGTTAGCGGGCCAGACGGCGGCCCACGGTGATGCTCAGGGCAGTTGCGAACAGGATGACCAGGGCAAACGGCAGCCAGGGCGTGCGCATGGCGTCGCTCTGCAGGCTGCTGAGTTCAACCGCGGTCGGCGTGACCAGGGTGCCTTCGATGATAAAAGGCGCACCCAGCGGAGTCTGCAGGCCAGCATCTACCACAGGCTGCCAGACACCGCCCACCATCTGCTGTGCGTCGCCGGTGGAGGTCTGCCCATCAATCGTGACTGGCGGTTGCCACGGGCCGGTGTAGTTGATGTCGCCGTCCACCTGCCAGTCAATCCAGTAATGGCCGGGCGGCAGGATCACGCCTGCGCTGTTGTCGAGCACAAACACCGGCCGGGTGTAATCGGTTGGCGTGGACTCTTGGCGGCGGTACATGTTGGCCCAGGTCGAGCTGACCAGGCGATTGGTAGCGGTGTCGCCAAATACTATGTTGCTGCCGGTGGCGTTGGGCACACCATCCCATATTTGGTAGTTGACCGCCGTGAATGGGCTGGGTGAGGTTGGCGAATTGCCCATGTAGACATAAAGATGCACCGCAGTCACCTGCCAGCTTGCCGGGCCGGTGATCGTGAAATCATCGGTCATGCGGAAATCACCGCCGAGCGACACATTGAAGCCGCGGCTGGTGAGGCCTACGGTGACATTGCGCGCAATGCTCTCGTCGCTGCCGCCGGGGCCTGTGCCCGGGCTGTTGACCAGGGGACCGTTGTCCCACAGGATCGCGTTGGGGTTGACTGGTTTGTAATTGCCGCCGTAGATCGGCGGTGCGTTGACTCCCCCAAAGGTGGGGCCGTCGTCCGAGGCGGGCGCGCTCGGCTGGGCTGCCGTCAGCGAAGCGCTGAACACAATCAGCAGCAACGCCAGGCTCACGAGCAGCAGATAGTGGGTTGTCTTACGCATTTGCATACCTCCTTGAGTGAACGCAGGGGGAAATTGACGAGTGGACGATATTTTAGCACACGAATGCAAATGTGCCTAGTTGCGTGAATTGCCTTTGCGACTTGCCGCGGCCCGTGTTATCAGGTTCTCCCTTCTCCCAAACAAAACGGGAGATCAGCACCCAGGCTGATCTCCCGCTCTTTCGGTCACAAATTGTTTCGCGCAGCGCCAACTTCATGCCAGCGCCGCGTCCGTCGCTCAGTCAGGATCTGCTTCCACGTCGCCGTGTTCCGAGGCCAGCCCACGCTCAGCCAGGGCGGCTTCCTCGCGGCCCACGTCGTGCCCTTCGCTGCGCACACGCTGGCGGCGCTTCTCGAAGCCGGTGCCGACCGGAATCAGCTTGCCGATGATGACGTTCTCCTTCAGGCCGCGCAGATCGTCCTGCGCGCCGCGCACGGCCGCTTCGGTCAGCACACGGGTAGTCTCTTGGAAGGAGGCCGCGGCCAGGAAGCTCTCGGTGTTCAACGACGCTTTGGTCACACCCAGGAGCACCGTGTCGCCGCGGGCCGCCGTGCGACCACGCTCGATCAAGCGCCGGTTCACCTCGTCGAACTTGAAGCGATCTACCAGTTCACCGGGCAGGAACTCGGTGTCGCCGGTGGCGCGCACGCGCACCTTGCGGATCATCTGGCGCACGACCACCTCGATGTGTTTGTCGTGAATGTTCACACCCTGCGATCGGTACACCTTCTGCACTTCTTCCATCAGGTAGAGCTGGCAGGCCTCGCGACCCTGGATGCGCAGCACTTCCTTGGGGTTCTTGGCGCCTTCGGTCAACTGTTGACCTGATTTCACCACGTCGCCCTTGTCCACACGCAGGCGTGCGCTCGGTGGAATCGGCTGTTCCCAGACGCTGGTCTCTTCGCGTCGCGCTACGGCCAGCCAACCATCTTCGGTTTCTTCGATGAAGACATGGCCGTCCATGCCCGCGGTGATGCTGATCGGCTCGCCGGTCTCTTCGTTGAAGGCCGTCGCTAACGGCGTGTCGGCCTGTACGCGATCGCCATCGGCCACGGTCAGGCGGAAGTGTCGCGGAATCTGGCGTTCCTGCGACAGCAGCTTGGTGTTGGTCACTTTCAGCTTGCGCTGCTCACCTTCCCAGTAGATGTCCACCGTGCCGTCAATCTCGGCAATGACGGCTTCACCCTTGGGCGTGCGCGCTTCGAACAACTCTTCGACGCGCGGTAGACCTTGTGTGATGTCCTCCGTGCCCGCCACACCGCCGGTGTGGAAGGTGCGGAGGGTCAATTGGGTGCCTGGTTCGCCGATGGACTGAGCTGCGATGATGCCAACCGCTTCGCCTTGGCGGATGATGCCGCCGCGGGCCAGGTCGCGTCCATAGCAGGTGGCGCACAGGCCAAAAGTCAGCGTACAAACCAGGGGTGAACGCACATACGCGCGGGCAACTTTCGCCGCCACGATCGCGGCCACGGCCACTTCGTCAATCATCTGGCCTTTTTCGACGATCACCTCGCCGGTCTGCGGGTGCAGGATGTGCCCGGCCGCATAGCGGCCCACCAGGCGTTCGCCGAACGCTTCGCCGATTTGCTTACTCACCGAGGCTTCAATCCAGATGCCGGCGTCGGTGCCGCAGTCGTCCACCGTAATGATGACATCTTGGGCCACGTCAACCAGGCGCCGGGTGAGATAACCCGCATCGGCCGTGCGCAGCGCGGTGTCAGCCAGACCCTTGCGCGCGCCGTGTGTGCTCAAGAAGTATTCCAACGCGGTCAGGCCCTCGCGGAAGTTGGAGCGAATGGGCAGCGGAATGATGCGGCCCGAAGGGTCAGCCATCAAGCCGCGCATACCGGCCAACTGGCGGATAGGCGTCACACCGCCCTTGGTCGCGCCGCTGATCGCCATCGCGCCCAGCCCCTCCAGCGGGTCGAGCTGCGCCTTCACCGCCTGCGTGAGGTCATCGGTGGCGCGTGTCCACAGTTCCACGATGCGGTTGTACTGCTCTTCCTCGGTGATCAAGCCACGGCGGTATTGCCGCTCAGCCTTCTCCACCTCAGACGTGGTGTCCTGAATGATCTGTTGTTTGATTTCCGGCACCTTGATATCGCTCACGGCAATGGTCATGCCGCTGCGCGTGGCGTAGATGAAGCCCAGCTGCTTGATCTTGTCCACCAGGTCGGCTGTCTTCTGCACGCCCAGGCGTTGGTAACAGTCCGCGACCACCGTGTTGACCGAGCCTTTGTCCATCACCTTGTTCACGAACTGGATTTCCCGCGGCAGGTTCATGTTGAACAGGGCGCGGCCGACCGTGGTGTTGATCATGCCGTCCAGACGCGGGGCCTCCGCGGACACGCCGATGCGCAACAGGCGTGCGCGAATTTCCTCGGTGTGGCCCGCCACCGGCGATGGCGCGCCCAGGGCGGCCTGGTGCATCTTCTCAACTACCTCAGCGGCCGTTTTTACGCCGGATGCTTCCAACGCAGCATGAGCCTTTTCGCTGAGGTGCAGGTCGCTGAGCGAGACGTCGCGCAGCCAGTCGTGGTAGCGCAGTCGAATAGGCGCGCGCAGGTCAACTATGCCCAGTTCATAGGCCAGCTTGACCTCGTCCATGTCGCCAAAGGCCTTGCCGTCACCCTTCGCGCCTGGTTTTTCTGTTGTCAGCCAGTACATACCCAGAACCATGTCCTTCGACGGTCCGACGACCGGTTCGCCGCTGGCGGGCTTGAGCAGGTTGTGCGACGACAGCATGAGATCACGCGCCTCGCGCACCGCTTCATCGCTCAGCGGCACGTGCACGGCCATTTGATCGCCGTCGAAGTCGGCGTTGAACGCCGAACAGACCAGCGGGTGAATCTGAATGGCGTTGCCTTCAATGAGCACGACTTCGAAAGCCTGAATGCCCAGGCGGTGCAGGGTGGGCGCGCGGTTGAGCAGCACCGGCCGATCACGCGTGACCTCTTCCAGTACGTCCCATACTTCGGGGCTGAGGCGGTCCACCAACCGCTTGGCGCTCTTGATATTGTGCGCGTAGTTGGCTTCCACCAGCTTGCGCATGACGAAGGGCTTGAACAGCTCCAGCGCCATCTTCTTCGGCAGGCCGCACTGGTGCAGGGCCAGCGTGGGGCCGATCACGATGACCGAGCGGCCAGAGTAGTCTACGCGCTTACCCAGCAAGTTGCGGCGGAAGCGCCCCTGCTTGCCCTTGAGCATGTCGCTCAGGCTCTTCAGCTTACGCTTGCCGCTGCGACTGACCGCGCGGCCGCGACGGCCGTTGTCAATCAGGCTATCCACCGCTTCTTGCAGCATTCGCTTCTCGTTGCGCACAATCACATCAGGCGCGCCCAATTCCAGCAGGCGGCGCAGGCGGTTGTTGCGATTGATCACGCGGCGATACAGGTCGTTCAGGTCGCTGGTGGCAAAGCGTCCGCCATCCAACTGCACCATGGGGCGCAGATCAGGCGGGATGACGGGCAGCACTGTCAGAATCATCCATTCTGGCCGATTGCCCGACTTGCGGAACGATTCGACCACACGCAGACGCTTGGCCGCCTTCTTGCGGCGCTGCTTCGACTTACTAATCCGAATTTCATGCCGCAGTTCCTTGGCCATCTTGTTCAGGTCAATGCGCGCAATGACATCACGAATGGCTTCTGCGCCCATCGCGGCCTCGAACAGACTGCTCCAACGCTCTTGAAGTTCTCGATAGCGCGTTTCGGTCAGCAGATCGAGTTCTTTGATGCTCTTGATCTCAGCCACGTCCGCGTCATGGGTGACGCGCAGTTTTTCCTTCTCGCGTTCCACGTCGCGACGCTGACTCTCGCTTTTTTCAGCCACTTCATGGCGGAAGCGGTCGCGTCGCGACGCCGCCTGCAAACCAATCTGCGCCTTGTCTTGGTTGCCAGACTCCTGCAGCTCGCTCAAACGCTTCTGCATGCTGTCATTCAGCCGCGTCAACGACTGACGGTCAATGGTCTCACCGGCGGCAATCAAAGGATCGCTGAGCCAGGGCAGCTGCACCGCCGCGGCCGCCACTTTGCCAATCTGGCCTTCCAGTTGGCGCTGAATTTGGCCGGCCGTGCTCATGGCCTCATTCGTCTTGCGCGACATTTCGTCATCCACATCGCCCACGCGTCGCGCTTCTTCTCCGTCGAGGCGGGCCAGGGCATCGGCCAGGCGGTGTTCGTAGTCGGCCAGCTTTGTCTGCAGGTCATTTTCCATGCGCTGCAGCTTGAGATTCAGATCTCGGTCGCGGCGCTGAACCATGCGCGCGCGCGCCTCTTCATCTACGTGCGTAATGATAAACTGCGCAAAGTAGAGCACGCGCTCCAGGTTGCGCGGCGAGATGTTCAGCAGGAGACCCAGGCGGCTGGGAACCCCCTTGACATACCAGATATGGCTCACTGGCGAAGCCAGCTCGATGTGCCCCATACGCTCGCGACGCACACGGCTGGGCAGCACTTCGACGCCGCACTTATCGCACTTGATGCCCTTATAGCGTACGCGTTTATACTTGCCGCAGTAACATTCCCAGTCCTTCGTCGGCCCAAAAATCTTCTCGCAGAACAAACCATCACGTTCGGGCCGCAGCGTCCGGTAGTTGATCGTCTCTGGCTTCAGAACTTCCCCATGTGACCAGGAGCGAATCTGCTCCGGCGACGCCAGACTGATCCGAATCGCATCAAAATCGTTAACTTCCACGGTTTCCCCCTATCGAAATGCGGAACGATGAACGCCGCGTGCGAAGCTAATCGCTCAGCGCGCGGCCTTCAGCATTTCTTAGTCGCGTCCGGCCATTGGCCCTGGCAAACTCAGGCTGAATCCCAGCTTGGGCAGACGCTCGTCAGTGTCTTCCTTACCAAACTGGATGACCTCGTCCTTCTCGTTGATGACTTCAACCGCCAGACCAAGGGATTGCAGCTCTTTCACCAGCACGCGGAACGATTCCGGAACGCCTGGCGCGGCAATTGGCTCGCCCTTGACGATGGATTCATACGTCTTGACGCGCCCGGTCACGTCGTCAGACTTGACTGTGAGCATTTCCTGCAAGATGTGGGCCGCGCCGTAGGCTTCCAGCGCCCACACTTCCATTTCACCAAATCGCTGACCGCCGAACTGCGCCTTGCCGCCCAACGGCTGCTGGGTCACCAGGGAGTATGGACCGGTGGAGCGAGCATGGACTTTGTCTTCAACCAGGTGCGCCAACTTGAGCATGTAGATGATGCCTACCGTCACTGGGCGGTCGAAGCGTTCACCCGTGCGACCGTCGCGCACCACCAGTTTACCGGTCGTCGGTACGGGCCAGCCAACTTTGAGGCTGATCTTCTCCGCGGCTTCAAGCAGCGCCAGGTCGTTCAAGGCCAGGGTCTCCTGAACGGCGTCTGGATCGTAGTACTTGATCCATTCGTGCAAACAGGTGTCAATGGCCAGGCTGTCTGCACGGTCGCGATCCTCGCGATGATACGGAATATCTTCGAACACCAGCATCGCGTCGGGATCATAACCGCGATCCACCAGCCATTCGCGCAGGTTGGCGCGACGGGCATACGTTCGATCCCGGAAGATCTGTTCAGGGTCGTAGCCGCGGTTCGATAGAAAATCAATCAGGAAGCGCGTGCGGGCATCGGCGTCATCTTCGATTTCTTCCGCCGGAATGCCCTGCGCGGCGACCCATGGCCACGCGCTCTGCGATGCATCGCGCCAGGCCAGGTCAATCAACCACGCGCGTGCCAGTTCGGCTTCGATCTCGCGCTCTTTTGCGCCGTCGAACACGGGCGTATTGGTGCGGAAGCCCAGCCGTTCAGCCGCGTAGCCCAGGTGTGTTTCAAGCACCTGTCCAATGTTCATACGTGCAGGCACGCCCAGTGGGTTGAGAATGATGTCCACTGGCGTGCCATCTTCGAGATACGGCATGTCTTCCACCGGCACGATCTTGGAGATGACGCCCTTGTTGCCATGACGGCCGGCCATCTTGTCGCCTTCCATGATCTTGCGGCGCTGCGCCACGCTGACGCGCACCATCTTCTCCACGCCGGCCGGCAGATCGCGGTAGTCATCGCGGCCAAAGACCTTGATGTCCACAATTTTGCCTTTTTCACCGTGCGGCAAACGCAGCGAAGAGTCCTTGACTTCGCGCGCCTTTTCGCCAAAGATCGCGCGCAGTAGTTTCTCCTCTGGGGTCAACTCAGTTTCGCCCTTAGGCGTGATCTTGCCAACCAGGATGTCGCCAGGCCCAACTTCCGCGCCGATGCGAATCACGCCTTCTTCGTCCAGATCTTTCAAGGCGTCTTCGCCCACGTTGGGGATGTCGCGGGTAATTTCTTCAGGCCCCAGTTTCGTGTCGCGCGCTTCCACTTCGTGTTTTTCAATGTGAATGGAGCTGTACTTGTCTTCCATCACCATGCGTTCGCTGATCAGGATGGCGTCTTCATAGTTGCCGCCGTCCCAACTCATGAAAGCCACCAGCACGTTTTGGCCCAGGGCCAATTCACCGACCTCGGTGGAACTGGAATCGGCCAAGACCGTGCCCTTGCGCACCCATTGGCCCTTGCGCACAACCGGCCGCTGATCAATGCAGGTAGACTGATTGGAGCGGTTGAACTTGCGCAGCGAATAGACGCGACGGGAGCCGTCTTCCTCCAGGATCGTTACATCACGCCCGGTGACGCTGGCAACCTCACCCGGCGCGCGCGCAACTACAACCTGGCCGGAGTCCACGGCAGCCTGGTATTCCATGCCCGTGCCCACAATCGGCGCTTCTGGGCGCAGCAGCGGCACGGCCTGGCGCTGCATATTCGATCCCATCAGGGCGCGGTTGGCGTCATCGTGTTCGAGGAACGGAATCAACGCCGCGGACACACTGACGCTCTGCTTGGGCGACACGTCCATCAGTTCAATGCGTTCTGGCGTTTCGAACAAGAAGTCCTTGCTGTGGCGCGCAGACGCACGCGGGTTTTGAAACTCGCCGCGACTGTTCAGCGCCGCGCTGGCCTGCGCAATGGAGGAATCCTCTTCCTCATCCGCCGTGGCGTACATGACCTCAGTCGTCGCGTGTGTCTTGACGCGCACTTCCGGGTAGGCGTCGCTGTAGGTGGCGATCAATTCGGCCAGCTCTTGGCTAATTTCCGTCTCCGGTTCGGCGATCACCTCTTTGCTCGTCGGATCCACCAATCGTTCGCGCAACGTGCGGCCCACCAGGCGGTCTGCGCTGTTGAGCACGCTGCTGATTACCCGGCGGTAAGGCGTCTCGATGAAGCCATACTCGTTGACGCGGGCGAACGTTGCCATCGAACCAATCAACCCGATGTTGGGTCCCTCTGGCGTTTCGATGGGACAGATGCGGCCATAGTGGCTGTGGTGCACGTCGCGCACGTCGAAACCGGCGCGCTCACGGCGTAGTCCACCGGGCCCCAGGGCGCTCAGGCGGCGCTTGTGCGTCAATTCAGCCAGCGGGTTGGTCTGATCCATGAACTGGCTGAGCTGGCTGCCGCCAAAAAACTCACGCGTCGCAGCCACCACCGGCCGGATGTTGACCAGAGCCAGGGGGGTGATCTGCTCCGGGTCGCGCGTGCTCATGCGCTCGCGCACCACCCGCTCCATGCGCAGCAGGCCGATGCGCAGCTGATTCTGAATCAGCTCGCCAACCGTTTTTACGCGCCGATTGCCCAGGTGATCAATATCGTCTTCAGCATACACCCCGTTGTTGACCTGGATGATCCGCTTGATCACGGCCACCAGGTCTTCTTTGGTCAGGATGCGGGTTGCCAACGGCACATGCGTTTCGGCGCCCAGGCGCTTGTTAAGCTTATAGCGCCCCACTTTGCCCAGGTCATAGCGCCGCGGCACAAACAGCAGGTTCTGCATAAAACTGCGCGCATTCTCTTCGGTTGGCGGATCGCCGGGGCGCAGTTTCTTGTAGAATTCCAGCAGCGCATCGCGCACACCTTTGTCTGCATCTGCCCGATTTGGCGTCGAGGTTGGATCGCGTTCCAGGGTGGCGTTGATGTACGGATGATCGGGCACCGTGTCCACATCTTGGAACAGTTCATAGATTTCTTCATCGCTGCCAAAGCCAATGGAGCGCAGCAGAATCGTTACCGGCAGCTTGCGCTTGCGGTCAACCTTAACCGAAATCACATCGCGCTTGCTGGTTTCGAATTCGAGCCAGGCGCCGCGGCTAGGAATCAGTTTGGCCGCACACAGCTCGCGCCCGGTGGTGCGGTCTTCATCCACCTTGAAATAGACGCCGGGTGAGCGAATAAGCTGGCTCACCACCACGCGCTCCGCGCCGTTGATGACAAAGGTGCCATTTTCGGTCATGAGCGGGAAATCGCCCATGAAAACGTCCTGTTCAGGAATCTCCCCCGTCGCTTTATTGATCAGACGCACCTTGACCCACAGCGGGGCCGAGAAGGTCATGTCGCGATCACGACAGTCTTTTTCTGAATACTTTGGTTCACCAAACCAGAAATCACCAAAATGCAACTCTAATTGCTTATTGAAACTGACAATCGGCGAAATCTCTTCGAGTAATTCGCGTAATCCCTCTGACTTGAACCATTCAAACGCTTCCAACTGGACTTCAATCAACGGTGGAAGGGGATGAACATCATGGATGCGACCATAGTTCTTGCGAAAAGCCGGTGTGCTCTGGCGACCAGTGGCGAAGTTCGTCATGCGCTCTCCACTCCTTAACTCAGGCTTGCAGCAACCGATGCAACGGTTGTGCAATCGGTCAATCAATTAGCAGGATATTCGGGAGGCAATACTGGCCTGCTTTTGTCCTTGATATTGCCCACTTAACAACAAATAACCCATCTTGCGGATAGGTCTTCGTGACCCAATTCCTCCGCGGATGGGTTTCTCTTGACAACCATGTCAGCAAATAGGTCATGGACAACGTGCAGGTACATCACGTGCAAGCTGCAATTGTAACACGAACGACGCGCTGTGTCAAAAATGGCGCACATCCTGCGCATCCTGCACAGCAATCAACCCGCAAGGCAATCGGCGATCAGCGCCGACACATCGCCGCCGCCGTTGCCCGGGCGCAGCCAAACCAGGAACTCGATATTGCCAGCCGGCCCCGTGATGGGCGAGCGCATCAGCCCCAGAATGTCCAACCGTTGGCTCTGCGCCCAGGTCAAAGTCTGTTCAAGCACGGCGTGGTGGACGCGCGGATCTCGGACGACGCCTCCCTTACCCACCTGCTGCCTGCCGGCCTCGAACTGCGGCTTGACCAACGCGATCACGCTGCCGTGCGGAACCTTGAGCCAGGGCAAGACGGCAGGGATGACGAGGTTGAGGCCAATGAAAGAGACGTCAATCGTGACCAAATCCACCAGGCCGGCGCCCGGCAGTTCGGTCAGGTAGCGCACATTGGTGCGCTCCAACACGGTGACGCGCGCATCCTGGCGCAGTTTCCAAGCCAATTGCCCATAACCGACGTCAATCGCGGTCACGTGCGCGGCCCCTCGCTGCAGCAAGCAGTCGGTAAAGCCGCCGGTCGAGGCGCCCACGTCAGCGCAGGTCATCCCGTGCACATCAACGCCGAACTGATCGAGCGCCGCCGCCAGTTTTGCGCCGCCGCGACTCACGAAGGCCGGTCCTTGCTGCACAGTCACGCGCGCGGTCGTTGGCACCAGGACGCCAGCCTTATCGCTGACGCTGCCGTCAACCAATACTTGTCCGGCCAGAATCAGCCCACGCGCCTGTGTGCGGTTGACGGCCAGGCCCGCTTCGACCAGCAGACTGTCCAAACGCTGCTTACTCACGCACTTTCATCTCGCTTCAGGGGGAAATGATGCGGCAAAAAAAGATAGCGCTGCGCCAGGTTGGGCTGCCACATGGTTTGACGAAGCGGGCGCTTTCGGGTAAGATGTTGCCCTATGTCTGAAGTCACCACAACGCATGTCAGCGGTAATCTAGGCGCAACCCTGCGTCATCTTCTCAAGGCAATGCGGCCCCGACAGTGGACAAAGAACGTCTTTGTTTTTGCCGCCTTGGTTTTCGATGGACAGCTCTTTGGCCTCGATTCATTCTTGCGCACCCTGGCGGCCTTTGCCTGCTTTTGCCTTATTTCCAGCGCTGGCTATCTGATCAACGACCTGGCCGACATCGAAAAGGATCGGCAGCATCCGACCAAACGCCTGCGGCCGTTGGCGGCCGGCACGCTGCAGCCCTGGGTAGCCGTTGCGGCCGCGGCGATCTTTGTTCTCGTCTGTTTACCAGCTGCCTATGTGCTCGATGGCCGCTTCAGTCTCATTCTGTTCGGTTACCTGGCTCTTACCCTTGCTTACACCTTCTACCTGAAGCATATCGTCATCGTTGACCTGATCGTGGTGGCGGCCGGTTTCGTGCTGCGCGTCGCTGGCGGCGTGGCCGTCATTCGGGTGGCCCGTTTCTCGCCGTGGATGTATGTGTGCATGGCCCTGCTGGCATTGTTCATGATCATGGGCAAACGTCGCCACGAATTGAGTCTGCTGGCCGAAAGCGCTTCTTCGCATCGTGCGATTCTGGAAGACTACACCGTGCGCTTTCTCGATGAGATGATTGCCATGGTCACCGCGTCGTTGGTGATGGCCTATTCTCTCTACACTTTCTCCGCGCCCAACATGCCAGCCAATCATGCCATGATGCTGACCATTCCCTTTGTGCTGTACGGGCTTTTCCGTTATCTCTATCTGATTCACGTGCAGGGCAAGGGCGGCGCGCCGGAAGAACTTCTCCTACGTGACTGGCCGCTGCTGATGGATGTCGTCCTCTGGGCTGGCGTTGTCGTGGCCGCGCTCTATTTCATGCGCTAGTACATCGGTTCAGCTTTGTCGAGACAAGCCGAACGACGGAAGTTGACGAACGCGTGTTCGCCCGAACTTCCGTCGTTCACAACAAGTCGTTTACGCGCCTCGCTCGCCGGCGCCATTCTCTTGCACGAATTGACGCCACGGCCCGCTCATGCCATCATCGGTGACGCCATAGTAAACATGCAGTGTATCGCCGACGCGCTGCACGAGGTCGTAACGCATCTTCCCCGCACGTTTGCTGGCCTGCCAGAGGCCGATGTCGCCAATCCACTTCACCATCTCTACCTGCAGCGGATTGGTTTCATGTTGGGCGATCGCGTAACTCCACAACTTGCGCGCAGATTTCGGCGTGACGTTGCGGATGACCCCGCCATTCCGCAGGTCCTTAATGACATAACTGGTGGTGCCGCGTCCGACTTCGATTTCCAGGATCTCTACACCGACCCGAGGCGGCCGTAAGCTGCCGTCTTCGGGCGCTGACAGTTCTGGCAGCGTCCCTGCCATCTCCTCTGTTTCATCGTAGGGGGGCGGCTCGGTCTCTGGCGCAGACGGCGCCTGATGTACTGCTGCGGGCGGCGGCGTTGGTTCTGCCGCGGCGGCAGGTGCGGTCGTTTCAGCGGCCGCCTTAGCCCGGCGGCGCGGGGTTTTGGCTGGCGCGGCTTTGATCGCCGCAGCTTCCACGAGCAGCTGCGCGCGCAGTTGATCGCTCAGCGTCGCGCGCACAAGCTGGAAAATCTCATCACGCACCGCCATGCTGGTTTCGGCTTCCTGGCGCACATAGATTTTATTGTCATCCAGGCAGTAGGGCTTCTCTTTGCCCTCCGCAACCATCACCCGCAGCACAGGGCGCCCTTGCGATTCCAACACGTCAACGTTGGCGTCAAGCGGCGGTACAATTTTGCGCTGGATCTCGGTCTTGAGCGTCGCGATCGCCTCTTCGGCTCCTTCGACGCCCGTGGGCACACCCTTGCGCGTCGCGCTGACGCCTACGTAGACTGTGCCGCCGTTGGTGTTGGCAAAAGCCACCACATCGCTCAGAATCGCCGTCAGTCGTCCTCCCGAACGCGTCCAGGTTTCATGGAACGACTGTACGATGTTGGGGCCTTGTTCGCGTGCCGCGGCAATGTAGTCGAAGGGCTCTTTCTTCGGGCGATAGGGCCGCGTGAGAGCAAAGTCGTTCCCTTTGAGCACCTCGCAGATGGCTTCATAGGCGATCTCGGGTAAGGAAATCTCCGTCGTGCGATCGCCAATGCCCAAGACGTGCTTGTCGCCTGAGGAACGGTGCAGCCGATGCGCATCCGATCCCTGGATGCAGTGCATTCGTCGTGGATATTCCGGCTTGGAGCCGTTGTAAAAGCTGTCGGTTGCGCGCCGGCTGCGGCTGTCCAGATCGGTCACTTCCAACGCATGCAGGTGTACGTCCTGGGTGTAGGCGATTTTGGTTTGGCCCCCAAAGGGGAAATCGCGCATGGCAACGCCGTGCGTTGAATTGGCATGCGCTGCAATGACCAGGCCCCCCGCTTCATCAATCAGTTTGTAGGCGGTCAAGACATCGGTAGTAGCGCCGACCTCCGTGGAGCCGACATCTAGTTTGGAAGGCGGAACATTGAGGCGCAGCAGGAGCAGTTCCAGTTCGCGCACCGAGGTTTCTGGCCGAAAAATGGCGAGGACATGAAAGCCGAACGTGGCCGTAAATTCAAAACCGGGCAAGACCAAGAGCTTGTTGCCGATGCGCCGGTATTCGTCGAGCGTACGTTTTTCTTGCGGGCGTAGGCGTCCCTCTCGCTCCAGCCAGTCCAGGCGCTCGATGTCCTGGCGCAGATGAGCGATGCCCGCTACGGTATTGTGATCGGTAATGGCGACAATATCGAGGCCGCGAGCCTCGGCTTTTTGCAGCCAATCAAGATAGGTGGCGCTTGGCTCCTGCCAATCGGCCGAGGCCGGTGTGTGCAGGTGCAAATCCATTCGCCACCACTGACGTTTAGCATTCTTTTTAGTTGCCAAATTGAACAAACCTCTCCTTCTAGGTCAAACGCAACACGCGTTCTCCTGAAGAAGGGCTATCCGGCCTGGTCACCTGGCGCACTGCGCATGACAACGGCTGTGACAGCGTGCTGCTCCCAATCTCAACCGCCGGTCGTCGCGAACGCGTGATGCGTCGCGACCGCCGCCGGTGATGGCATCAATGGTCGCAGACTACCGCTGACGATGACAGCCAGCGCGCAACAAAGACTACAGTCAGTTTACGTAACAGAACTTACGCGACCTGAGGGGGAGGCCGGGCCTGCACTCCGCTGCGGTTGGCAGCGATGCTGGCCCAGGCGCAAGGCAGTGGTTCGCGACGACTCGGCCGGGCTCTCCCTAAATCAACTATTTGGGATGGCCGGCCCGCGCGCCGCGCAACTGCCTTGTGCAGTTGGCGCTCTTAACCGATCAAATCACGGTGTAAGCAGGTTAAATAAACGATGATGTTCGATACTCGCTGCCAGGGTCCAATATCGCTTAAAATACGAGTCTCCGGCAACAAATCGTGAACACCCTGCGGGTCTGTGGCAGGTGCCCAACAGCGGGCGGAAGGCCACTTCTTCAAATATCCCACATGGTCATGCCGCGCATGTACCGCGTGGGCTTAAATACAATCCTTCTTATGATGCATGGTTTGATCAAAAAATGTTGTTGGCATGGTTCCCAAAATTCGTCATCCATACCTCGTTTTTCACTATTCGGCGCTGAATCGGTCCTGCGCATCGGTCTAGACTGCGATTTCGCCGACAACGGTCTGGTCTGGACTGGCATCATGGTCACGCGTACCTGCCGGCTCCAGCGCGGCGTTGAACACGTCGGACACCGATTCGACCAACACAAAGCGCATCTTTTGGCGCACCTCGTCTGGCAGTTCATCGAGGTCCGGCTCATTGCGCTTGGGCATGATCACCGTATCCAGCCCAGCGCGTGATGCGGCCAGCGCCTTCTCCTTCAATCCGCCAATGGGAAGCACTTGCCCACGCAGCGTGATCTCGCCGGTCATGGCCACATTGGAGCGCACGAGACGCCCAGTCAGCAAAGACGCGAGGGCCGTGGCCATGGTCACGCCGGCCGACGGGCCATCTTTGGGGACCGCGCCCGCCGGAATGTGCAGATGGATGTCGCTCTTGCTAAAGAAATCCTCGTCCACGCCCAGTTCGCGACTCACGGAACGAACGTAACTCAGCGCAGCCTGTGCTGACTCCTTCATGACCTCTCCCAGTTGTCCGGTCACGGTGAAGCCCTTGGTGCCTGCCATGCGCGTGGCTTCGATGAACAGAATGTCGCCCCCTACCGCCGTGACGGCCAGGCCAGTCGCCACGCCAGGGCGATCGGTTCGTTCCGCCACTTCGTTGTAGAACTTGGCTTTGCCCAGGTGCTCAGCCAGGTTCTCCGCCATAATAGTCACACTGGGCAATGTTCCATTCCCGTTAGAACCTTGTTCGGCCGCGCGGGTGGCGATCTTACGACAAATCTTGCCGATCTGGCGTTCCAACGAGCGTACGCCGGCCTCGCGCGTGTGATCCGAGATCATGCGGTGCAGGGCGCCCTCGTCGAACGCCACTTCGCTGGCGTGCAGACTGTTCTCGCGCAGCTGCCGCGGGATCAAGTAGCCCTGCGCGATTTTCACCTTTTCCAACTCGGTGTAACCAGAGAGCTGCAGGATCTCCATGCGATCGAGCAAAGGCTCCGGAATGGTTTCCAGCCAATTGGCCGTTGTGATGAAAATCACCTGCGACAGGTCGAACGGCACATCCAGGTAATGGTCGCGAAATTCGCTGTTTTGCTCTGGGTCCAGCACTTCCAGCAGGGCGGCCGACGGGTCGCCGCGGAAGTCGCGCCCCAGCTTGTCAACCTCGTCGAGCATGAACACAGGATTACGGCTTTCCACGCGGCGCAGCATCTGCAAGATACGCCCCGGCATGGACCCGATGTAGGTGCGGCGGAAGCCGCGCACCTCGGCCTCGTCGTGGATGCCGCCGAGCGCCAGGCGCACGAACTTGCGTCCGAGCGCGCGCGCGATCGAAAGGCCGAGGCTCGTTTTGCCCACACCTGGCGGGCCGACGAAGCACAGAATGACGCCCTCGCGCTGCTTACGAATCAGGTCTGGGTGTTCATCCTCAAGTGTGAACTGGCCTTTGCGTTCCACGCGCAGCTTGCGCACGGCCAGGAATTCGAGAATGCGCTCCTTGATCTCTTTGAGATCATAGTGATCCTCGTCCAACACCTGGCGCGCATGCACAATGTCCAGGTTGTCTTCCGTCACCTGCTGCCAGGGCAGACTGACAATCCAATCGAGGTAGGTCTTGATGACGCCATACTCTGCGGCCTGCGGCGGCATCTTGCGCAAACGATCCAACTCCCGCTTGGCTTCTTTCTGCGCCTCCTCTGGCATGCCCGCCTTGGCAATACGTTCTTCCAGGTCCTTGACCTCGGCCGCCTGTTCATCCTCTTCGCCCAATTCTTTCTGGATGGCCTTAAGCTGCTCGCGCAGATAGAACTCGCGCTGCATCTTTTCCATTTCGTTCTGAGCTTCGGATTGAATCTTGCGCCCCAACTCCAACACTTCCAACTCTTTGGAGAGGAGGGCGTTGAGCTTGGTCAATTTGTCGCGCACATGGTTGATTTCCAGGATTTCCTGGGCGTCAGCCAGATCGAGGCGCAGGCTGGATGCGATCAGATAGACGAGCTGGCGCGCATCTTCCACATTCATGGCCGCCATTTCCAATTCGTCTGGCAAATGCGGCACCAACTGGATCAAGCGTCGGAACAGGTCTTGCGCGTTGCGCGACAGCGCCTCGATTTCTACCGAGTCTTCTTCTTCATCCACTGCGGCCATGACCCGCGCGCGCAGGAAAGGCTCTTCCTGAATATAACGCGTGACTCGAATGCGCTCCAGGCCCTGCACAATCAGGCGGATGGTGCCGTCTGGGGCGCGTAGGAGTCGGTGCACCACGGCCGCCGTTCCAATCTCATAGAGATCGGCGGGCGTTGGCTCCTCTTTTTCGGGGTCACGGCTTGTCACCAGGCCAATCACACGACTGTCGTCGGCAGCCGATTCGATCAATCGAATCGAACGCTCCTGACCGATTGTCAGCGGCAGCCACATCATGGGGTAGACCACCACCCCGCGCAAGGGTAGAATCGGCAAATCGTTCGGAATATGGCTCTCGTCATCAATCCCGTTGACCCGCGGCGGGGAAACAGGCTCGATCACGGTATTATTTTCATCAACTGATTTCTTGCGTCCACGATCGCGTCCAAATAACGGCACGATCAACCTCCTCATTTGGCAACAGAGTACAAAGGTGAATTGTACCACAAGGCGCGGTGGGCGGCAATCACGGTTGGAGAGCTTGATAATTCTGAGCGATGGCCCCGGGTGTGAAGCCGGGCTGGGAGGCAATCAAAAGCCCCTGGGCGATTCGGCGAAACCGGTTACATCGGGTAAAATCACGACTTGAGCGCAAGGCCGGCCCAATGTACACGACACAGCAAGGAGCAAAGAGATGGAGAAGATGAGCGAATCCGCGACAAGGCGCCTCACGGAGGAGAGCCTCGCCCAGTTTGCAGAAGACCTGGCGGCGGACAGCGCCGCCCCTGGCGGCGGCAGCGCGGCCGCCCTGGCCGGGGCCTTGGCGGCCGCGCTGACCGCGATGGTGGGCCGATTGACAGCCGGCCGACCAAAGTTTGCAGGCGTGGATGCCGCGATGCGCGCGATCATACCCCAGGCCGATGCGCAGCGCCGCGCGCTGTTGGCTCTGGTGGATGCCGACGCCGCAGCGTTCGAGGAGGTGATGGCCGCCTTCCGCTTGCCTAAGGAGAGCAGCGAGCAGAAAGCCGCGCGCACCGCCGCCATTCAGGCGGCCTACCGCCGGGCCGTGGACGTACCGCTGCAGACGTTGACTGCCGCAGCCGATCTGCTGCGTTTGCTGGTGATCGTGACTGAGGTTGGCAATCCCAATGCCATTTCCGATGGCGGAGTAGGCGCCTTGCTGGCTGAAGCTGCGGCGCAGGGCGCAGCCCTCAATGTGCGCATCAACTTGACCAGCATTCAGGATGAGTCCTTCACCACGGCGACCGCCGCCCGCGTGGATGACCTGCTGGCTCAAACGGCGCAGCTGCGCGGCCAGGCCCTGGCGCAAGTGATGCAGAGGCTAACCTCTTGACGCGTGCCGAGCCTGGCATGACGCAGCGGCCGCCGCGCGCGGCCCTGGTCTTCCTGCTCTATCTCGTCATCACCCTGGCGCTGACGTTTCCCCTGGTCGTGCACCTCGGCGATGCGATTCCGGGCGACAGTTTCGATGGCTGGCAGAACTATTGGAACTTCTGGTGGTTGAAGCAGAGCCTGGTTGATCTGCCGCGCAATCCGTATGTCACCGACATGCTGTACCATCCCACGGGGGTCAGCCTCTATTTTCACACCCTCAATCCGTTCAACGGCGTCGTGACCCTCCCGCTGCAACTTGCCGGTAACCTCTTCTTGGCGTACAACAGCGCCGTCCTGCTGGCTTTTGCTGCCGGCGGGCTGGGCGCGTATCTATTGACTCTGGCAACCTTCGCGCGTGGGGCTGTGTTTTCTGTCCCCAGGCCGCGGCCGTTCTGGCCGGCTTTTGTGGCGGGACTGATCTTCACCTTTTCGCCCTATCACCTGGCGCACCTGCTCGGCCACATGCAGTTGATCTCGTTGCAGTGGATTCCGTTTTATGTGCTCTACGTCGTGCGTGGACTGCAGCGCGCGCCGCGCGGCCCTCTCAGCCGCGCCGATCTGCTCAAGCCTGGTTTCTTCCTGCTTCTGGTCGGTTTGTGTGACTGGTACTATGTCCTCTACTGCCTCATCTTCACTGCCCTGGCCTTGCCCGCGGCCTGGCTGGCGCAATGGCGTGATCCGCGCCGCTCTGCCCGCAAGTTCATGACTGCGCTGCGCATGCTGACGGTGCCGCTTGCGTCCGGTCTTCTCTTCGCGCTCCTGGCCAGCCCCCTGTGGCTGCCGATGGTGCGCGAGGCGCGCGTTGCCAGCTTTATGGTGCCGCAGCGCAGCGAAGCGGTGCGCCTGTCGGCTGATCTCCTGGGTTTTCTGACCCCGCAAGGCTTTCATCCGTTGTGGGGGCAAGCCGTGCGCGCCTGGGCCGATCGTACCTTCACCAGCAGTTTCAGCGAATACACCATCTTTGCTGGCTTCGTTCCCCTACTTCTCGCCGGCCTTGGCGTCTTGTTCGACTGGCGCCGCGCGCGTTTTTGGCTGTTGGTCATGTTGACTTTTGGCATCCTGGCTCTCGGCCCCGTGCTGCACATCGCTGGCCGCGCCGACATCATGCCCGGCGGAAGCGCGCTGCCCTTGCCGTATGCCTGGCTCTACGATCATGTGCCCTTCATGAGCATCGCGCGCAGCGTGAGCCGTTTCGATGTGATGGTCATGCTGGCCCTGGGCTTGCTCGCCAGCCGCGGGACGGCTGCACTCGTGGCGCGCCGACATTGGTTGGGGCCATTGGCAGCCGTGTTGGTGTTGTTTGAATTTTGGCCCGCGCCTTATCCCCTGTCGCCGCCAGACACGCCCGCCTGGTACAACACCCTGGCGCAGACGCCCGGCCACGGCGCGGTGCTCAATCTGCCCATGAACTGGGATCGGCCGGGCTATTTGCTCTATCAGACAGTGCACGGCCGCCCATTGACCGTAGGTTACATCAGTCGCGATGACCCGCGCACACTGACCACGCGAGCGCCTGTCTTGCAATCGCTGCGCGCGCTGGGGCCTGATATTTTGGATGTTGACCTGGCGCGCGTGGGGCCAAGCGTTTTGAATTGGCTTGATGTGGAATGGGTGGTGCTCGATTTTTACAAAATGCCGGGTGAACGCGAACGCGCGCCTACGGTCATGATGGCCGAGGCTATTGTGGCCCATGAGGCGCCCGCGTATGAGGATGAACGGCTGAAGGTGTACCAGGTCACGCGGCCGGCGCAGCCGGCGCCTTTTGCTGTCCTGGGCGAAGGTTGGGGCGAACGCGTGACCAGCGGGGACGACGTGTGGCGCGTCCTTGCGCCCACCGCCACGCTGCAGATCGTGCACGGCGCGGCCGCCGCAGCCCTGCAGGTCACCGTCAGCGGCCCGGCTGGGGCCACGCTGCGCATACACGGGCCAGATGGCGGGGTGGTCACGCAGATAGCATTGCATGCGCCCTGGCAAACCATCACGGCGCCGTTGGCGTTGGCCGGCGATGCTGTTTTGACTCTCCAGCACGATGCGCCCACGGGCGCTGTGCGCGTGGCCCGGCTGGCCGTGCTGCCTGCGCGTAGGAATTGACGGTTTCACCGCCGGACAAAATCAGGCCGACGCGTCTTCGTTGGTGATTTCAAGCTCGCTAAAGACCCGTATCAGGTCTGTATGCGAGATGATGCCAACCAAACGACCGTTTTCCACCACCGGCACTGGATTGACGTTCTTTTCCACCATCAGGGTGGCCACCTCTTCCACGTCGGTATCAGGGTGGCAGGTCTTAACAGGCGTGGACATAATGTCGCGAGCGGTCGTGCCAAAGATGCGACGCACAATTTCCTGGTACTCGCGTTGGCCGCCGAGGGGGATTTGCGCGTCGAGCAAGGGCAAATAGCGGGGATAGTGCGGTCGGGCATGGCGCGCAATCAGATCTACTTCTTTGACAATGCCCACCATCGTATCGCCATCCATCACCGGCACGCCGCTGATGCCCAGCGTACGCAGGATGCGGGCAATTTCAGCAATGGGGGTGTCGGCTTGTACGATTACTACCTTGGTCGTCATGACGTCGCGGGCTTGCATGAGGCCCTCCTTGGGTATGATGCACCTTGATCTGCCAAATAGTCTACTACAACTATCTTACCAATCAATCGTGATTTGTGCAAGGCCATTAGCGCCCGTCCGGCCCACGCCGTTGGATTGCGCCCAGATTGCCGAGCCTGGCAGTCGCCTGATCCGTCGCCAGGCAGCGTTTTGCACTCTTCCCCCATCGGCGCGCCGTTTGACAAAACTGAAATCGGCGGGTACGATGAACGAAAAGGGATGATCATGCGACGAACCGTACGATGGATGACCTGCCTGCTGGCGCTGCTCGTGCTGGCTGCATGCAGCAACGATGACAAGACAGCCACGCCCTCTCCGCTCCCAACGCCCACACAGGCGATCACCGCAGCGCCTACGGCGACCATGACGCCGGATAGCGCGGCGGACACACCTGCGCTTGAGTTAGCGCCTGATGTCCAGGCCGCGATTGACGCCATGGGCCGCCTGATCAGTTACCGCACGCACACCCGGTACGATTTTTCCGAAAAGTCGAGCGCCAGCGTTGTCACTTCGGGCACGATCAGTATCACGGTGGAGTATGTGCAGCAGCCACAGGAAGCCCAGCGGATTCTGATGGAAGGCACGGGCCTGGGCGCTGAAGACGGCGACGCCGGTCGCATGGAGGCCATTCGCATCGGCGCGACGACCTGGACGAACCTGGGCGACGGTAATTGGATTCAATCGAGCGAGGATCCGGCAGCGCCCTTTCAGTCCGCCGGGCTGATCTATGACACGCCCGAGATGTTGGTCAGCATCGCGGATGCGCGTGCATTGGGCGCTGAAACGATCAATGGCCTGGTGAGCGATCACTATGAGTTCGATAAGCGCCATCTCAACATTGCTGCCATTGGCGAGATGGACGATGCCCAGGGCGAGTTTTGGCTGGCGCGTGAGGGCGGGTTCATCGTGCGTTATCGTTTGCAAGCGCATGGCAGCGACATCGAGTTGAGCGAGGGTGAGCGCGGGGAAGGCACGATCGCGTTGTTGTATGACGTGCTCGAAAGCAACGGGCCGGTGCACATCAGCGCGCCGCAAGCTGAGCTCGGCCCGCCCGGTTTTGCCGCCGGCGAATTTCCCTTGCCGACCGACGCGGAAACGAAGCTGACCAGCCGCAATTTCTCCTCATTTCTGACCGCGCAACCGCCCGCCCAGGTTGTGACTTTCTATCAGGACAGGCTGCCAGCCATCGGATGGCGTTTGCTGCCCGATGAAGGGTTTGCCTCGGCCGAGATCACCAGCCTGGTGTTCCAAAAGGCGAGCGACAAAATTGCCATCAGCATCACCCTGGATCAAGATACTGGTCATACCCAGATCCTGGTGTCAGCCGAAGACGCGCCGTAAATCGGCGTTCCACCCCCTCACGTCGGCGACTTGCTAAAGTCAAGTTTGCCTGGTAAAGTATCAGATAAAGGAGGCCGGTCGTGCCAATGATGTCACCGCGGCGCACCAAACATCGCGTCCCTCTTGGGCTCTATCGAAGCAAATGGGTGTTCACTGGCTGCCCGCATCAGGCGGGCGCGCTAAAGATGGAATGAACTTTGGTTTTCGATTTGGACAGAAGAGGAGAAGCAGATGACAACAGCAACATTACCCGCAACGACCACCGCGTCTGTCAAAGGCCACGTAACGCACGTGCTGCCGGGCGCGAAGTCAGCCATGTTTGTGGCACGCGACCACCTGGCGCTTTCGCCGTCTTATACACGGTCGTACCCTTTTGTGATTGATCATGGACGCGGGGCCGAGGTATGGGACGTAGACGGCAACCGTTTCATTGATTTCAATGCCGGCATTGCCGTGAACGCCACCGGCCACTGCCACCCGGCGGTGGTCGAAGCGATCAAGGCGCAGGCAGAGAAGTTCTTGCACTATTCGGGCACCGATTTTTATTACCCGGTGCAAATTGAGCTGGCGGAAAAGCTGGCGCAATTGGCGCCGATTAGCGAACCGTCGCTGGTGTTCTATACGAATTCCGGCGCTGAGGCGGTGGAAGCGGCGATCAAGCTTGCGCGCTACACCACGGGACGGCAGCGCCTGCTGGCGTTTCGCGGCGCGTTCCACGGCCGCACCATGGGCGCGCTGTCGCTCACGGCGTCGAAATATGTGCAGCGCCAGGGCTTTGCGCCTTTGATGCCCGGCGTGGAACACGTGGACTATGGTTACTGCTATCGCTGCCCGGTGAACTTGACCTATCCAGGCTGCGGTATCGAGTGCGTGCATCGGATTGACACCGAGGTATTCCGCACCAACGTGCCGCCGCAAGAGGTGGCCGCTATTTTTGTGGAGCCCGTGCAGGGTGAAGGCGGCTATGTCGTGCCGCCGCTGGAATGGATGCAGGCGCTGCGCGCGCTGTGTGACAAACACGGCATCCTGTTGGTGGCCGATGAGGTGCAGAGCGGTTTTGGGCGCACGGGCAAAATGTTTGCCATGGAGCACTTTGGCGTTGAGCCGGACATCATCTGCCTGGCCAAGGGGATTGCCAGCGGCATGCCCCTGGGCGCGATGGTGGCGCGCAAGCGCCTGATGACCTGGCCGCCGGGCGCGCACGCCAGCACGTTTGGCGGCAATCCGGTCTCGTGCGCTGCGGCCATGGCAACGATCCAGTTGATCGAAGATGAATTCCTGGAGAACAGCCGTGTGCAAGGCGAATACCTGAAGGCGCGTTTGCAGGAGATGGCTGAGCGTCACCCCACGATCGGGGATGTGCGTGGCCTGGGGCTGATGGTGGGGGCGGAATTGGTGAGCGATAAGCGAACGAAGGAACGCTATGGAGAACTGCGCAACGAGTTGGTGGATCAGTGTTACTTCCATGGCCTGCTCATTCTCGGTTGCGGTCCGAATACGATCCGTTTTGCGCCGCCGCTCATGATCCCACGTGATGTGATTGACGAGGGACTGGTCATTTTCGAGCGCGTGTTGAGCGAGCTTGAGGAAGTACACGGATTGGCGTAACGCCACTATACGGCAGCATGGTGCATGCTGACATAAGACAGAGATGGAACGCGAAAGGACGAACGAAGTGAACAATAATCACAATCATGATCACGATCATGATCACGAGCACGACGAGGATGAAGAAGGTGTGGAAATCATCGTGCTGAGCGATGAGGATGGCAACGAGGAGGAGTTTGCTCTCGTGGAGGTCATCACGGTGGCCGATCAGAACTATGCGGTGTTGACGCCGCTGGATGATGAAGAAGGCGACGAAACCGACGATGAGGGCGATTCCGTGGCCGATGAGTCGCCGTTGATGATTCTGCGCATCGAGCAAGAGGACGGTGAGGAAATTCTTGTCGAAATCGAAGACACAGACGAGTTCGAACGGGTGGTAGCCGCCTGGGAAGAGCAGACCGAGTAGCAAAAAGAGACGCCAGCTTGAGCTGGCGTCTCTTCTTTTTAGCTGGGGGATAGGGACTCGAACCCCAACACGCAGATCCAGAGTCTGCTGTCCTGCCTATTAGACGATCCCCCATTGCCGACGGCAGTGGGGGAATTTTAGCACAAGGGCCGCGCTGTGACAAATCTGTGGGGCGCGGCCAGAAATCAGGCGCGGCTCAGGCGAAGCGCCCCATGAACTTCTCAATCACGGTCACAAACTGGATCGGGGTCTCGTGCATGGGGTAATGGCCCGCATTGGACATCACATGCAGTTCTGCGTTGGGCAGCCATTGCATGATGGTGGCCTGCACGAATGCGGTCGGCACGCCGCCGTCATATTCACCCGTCATCGCGAGGAATGGCGTCTGGCAGCCAGCCACAGCGGCGGCAAAATCCTCGCCTGCCCACATGGTGAAATAGTCGCGATAAGCCTCTGGCGTGGTGGTGCGCAGCGATTCGCGAATCATGTGCTGTTCCCAAACCTTCGTATTGCGGTTGCCCGTCGTGACCATGCAAATCGTGCCGCGGTTGGCTGGAATCTCCCAGGCGGTCGAGAAAAGTTGATACCCGCCCTCATCCAGGTCAATGCGACAGGCCGGCACAGGGCAGACGCCCACCGCGGCCTTGAGGCGATCGCTGTGGTGCGCGCAGAGGTACTGCGCGACCTTGCCCATCATCGAGTGCCCCACAAAGAAGAACCTGTCCCATCCCAGGCTGTCAGCCAGGGCAATGACATCGGCCGCGACTTCGGCGTTGGTGTGCTGGCCGGCGATCGCCCTGGAGCCGCCGTAACCACGGGGGTCAGCAAAGCAGTAGGTAAATTGCTCTCGATCTAGCCAGTTATGAATCGGCTGAAAAACGCCGCGATCGCCCAACCAGCCGCCCATGACGATGACTCGTTGGGCGCCTTCCCCGATAGTCTCGTGCGCCAGAATCGCTGCTGCAGTCATGTTGAACCTCCCTTGAAGAAAACGGATGCAGGTTTGATGTTGCCAATCGGGTCACTGCGGTTTGGCCGCAGAATTTGCTTCGTTACGCCTGCGCCTTGGGCGCGCCTAATCTCCAGCTAAGGCAGCCAGCTTGCTCAGCGCAATATCTACCCGCGCCAGCACAGCCGCGATGCCCAACGCCTGCATGCTGGTGAAGAGCGGCGGCGTCACCGCTTTGGCGCTGATGGCAATGCGCAGGATGCCGAACAATTGCCCGGCGCTGAGATGCAAGGTTTCTGCCAGCTCGCGCAATGTGGACTCGACATGCTCAGGATCGTCCAAATCACCCAGGCTGACCAAGGCCGCGCGCGCAGCGGTCAGCGCCTGGTGCGAGGCGGCGGCATCGAGCTTTTTGGCCACCAAGAGCTTGCTGTCGTAGTCCGGCAGCGCGTCTAGCAGAGCAAAGTCGAGCATGGCCGCAGCCTCAGACAGCGTTTTGATGCGCTCTTGCACATCCACGAGCAGGATGTCCAGCGCCGGGTTGGCGTCCACTGCGGCGGCGTCCAGGTGAAGCGCCGCCGCCAAGAAAGGCACGAGCCGCTGCTTGAAATCGGCGGGCGCCAGGTTGCGCATGTAAACGCCGTTGAGCCATTCCAGCTTGCCATAGGGCAGCGCGGCCGGCGCGGGGTTGATGCCGGTCAGATCGAAGCCGGCAATCGCCTCCTCTTTCGTGAATACCTCACGGTCGCCGCCCATGGACCAGCCGACGTTGGTCAGCAGGTTGAAGACAGCCTCAGGCAAATAACCCTCGCTGCGCAGCTCCTCGACGAACACGGGGTACTCCTTGTCGCCCACGCGCACTTTGCGCTTGCTCATCTTGCCCTTGCCGCTCGGATCCAGAATGACCGGCAGATGGGCCATGATCGGAATTTCCCAACCGAAGGCCTGGTAGAGCAGCACATGACGCGGGGACGACGCAATCCATTCGTCGGCGCGCAGGATGTGACTGATCTCCATGAAATGATCGTCCACCACCACGGCCAGGTGATAGGTCGGCAGGCCGTCGGACTTGAGCAGCACGACATCGTCGAGGGTGTTGTTGCTGAACACCATCTCGCCGCGTACGGCGTCGTGCACACTGGTGGAACCATCCAACGGCGTGGCAAAGCGAATGACGAACGGCGCGCCTGCCGCTTCGATGACCGCGCGTTCGTCCGCGCTCAGGTAACGGCAGTGGCGGTCATAACCAGGCGGCTGTTTGTTGGCCGTCTGCTCCGCGCGCATCGCCTCCAACCGCTCGGCCGAACAGTAGCAGTGATAAGCGTGTCCCTGATCTACCAGCCAGGCAGCCCATTGCCGATACAAGGCTGCGCGCTCGGTTTGCGTGTAGGGGCCATACGGTCCGCCCACGTCCGGGCCTTCATCCCAATCAAGGCCTAACCAGCGCAGGTTGGTCATCAGGTTGGTCACCGAATCGGCCACGAAACGCTTTTGGTCGGTGTCTTCGATGCGCAGAATGAATTGGCCGCCGTGGTGACGAGCAAAGAGATAGTTGAACAGCGCGGAGCGGGCGCCGCCGATATGCAGATAGCCGGTGGGGCTGGGGGCGAAACGAACGCGAACGGGACGATCAGTCATGCGGAAAATTCCTCCCTGAGAGTTCAAGCAGAGATTGTAGCATAGGCAAGGTAAGTGGCAAGTTTGTTGGCGCGTGTTTGAGCGCGCAGGGAGCAAAAAGGCCAGGTCATGGAAATGACCTGGCCCTGAGAGACGAAATCGCCTGCATTGTTACCCTTGTTCGGCCGCTATGACCGCATCACGGCGTCCCAGCAAGAGCACCGCCGCCATGAGTGACGTACCTGCCAGGCTCAGCGGCGCCAGCGGCGGCGGCGCGCTTTCCTCACCACCGGGAGGGCCGAACCGTTCGCTGCGCCCGCCGCCTTCCTGACGGCCCTGCGCGATGCGGATCGTCGTATTCCCTGAAGGAGCTACCAAAGCGGCCTCCCGCCTGTCCTTGTTGCGCGCTTCTTGGTGTTCCACTACCCCAATAACGCCTGTCAGGCTCAATGCCAGGAAAAGCACGGCCAGCGCGCGGCGCCATGACGACGGCGCCAACAGGCTCAGCCCGGCCAGGATCAGACCGATGGCGCTGGCCCCGACGCCCACAAGCTGAATGCCGTCCGTGTGCTGGGTCACGATTAGCTCCACCAGCAGCAGCGCGAATGCGCCCGCGATCAGAAGCATCAGCAGCGACCAGACATGGCGCTGAACCAGAGTTTGTAAAGACTTCACACAGAACCTCCACATCATCCAAATAATGCTGGCATGGCGCCGCGTCGGCCATCTCTGCGGTGGCGTGCAATGCTCCCTGCCTGTCCTTATCATAGCATACGCAACCGGGCAGATGGTTAAGTCCAATGCAACTCTTTGTTAAGATTTTGTAAAGTGGGAGAGGTCTGGATTGATCAATGGCGGCTGGCCTGCTACAATCGCGATTGCGAACGAATACGGGGGAGTCCAAGCATGAACTTTCAATGGTTGAGGATGAATCGCGCCGCACATGCAAACGGCGCGCGGCGCTTCTGCGCCGCGGCGAGTGCAGCTCTGATGATGGCCCTGGTGTTGAGCGCGTGTGCGGCGCGCGTCGCGCCGCCGCCTGACCAGGCGGCCCCCGCGCCGCCGATCGCCGCCGTCACGCCGCTGCCCCTGCCCGCGGCGGCCCGCGTCCGCCCATTCCCGATGCAGGCCGTGCCAGCCGACAATCCGACCACCGCGGCCAAGGTAGAGCTCGGCCGGCAGTTGTTTTTCGATCCCGTTCTGTCGGCCAGCCGCAGCATGTCGTGCGCGACCTGTCACCATCCCGATCTCGGTTTCTCCAATGGGCAGCCGGTCAGTACGCCGCGGCCGGGCGCCCCTGGTCGTAACGTACAGACGCTTTGGAACACCGGCTTCAACCGCTTTCTGCTGTGGGACGGCCGCGAGACTTCGCTGGAGTCGCAAGCGCGGCTGCCCTTGACTCTCCCCAACGAGATGGCTGAAACGCCCGCGCAGTTGGAAACGACGCTGCGCGCAATTCCGGGCTATTTGACGTTGTTCGTGCAAGCGTTTGGCGGCGGGGAAGAGGCGGTGACCTTCGATCATGTGACGCGCGCGTTGGCCGCGTTTCAACGCACCCTGATCAGCGACAACAGCCCGGTGGACCGCTACCTGGCCGGGGAAACCGGCGCGTTGACTGCCTCGCAGCAGCGCGGATTGGCGCTGTTTTTTGACGAGCGTACGCACTGCGCAGAGTGCCATCAACCGCCGACCTTTGCCGCGGAGACCTTTCGCGTGGTTGGGGTGGAGAGCGAGGACGCCGGGCGCGCAGGCGTCAGTCCCAACGGTCTGCGCGGCGCGTTCAAAGTGCCAACGCTGCGCAATGTGGCGCGCACCGCGCCATACATGCACAACGGCTCCCTGGCGACGCTGAACGATGTGATTGCGTTTTATGCGGCGGGCGCGGGCCGGGCGCGCGGCCTCTCCGGCGTTGATCCGCTGCTGAAGGGATTCGATTTGAGCGATCAGGAGCAGGCTGACCTGGTTGCGTTTCTGCAAGGGCTGACCGACGAGAGCCTGCTGCCGGTCGTGCCGGCGCAGGCGCTTTCCGGCCTGCCAACCGTGGCGCGCCAGCCGCGGCCTTGATAGGCGCTGTTCTCAGAAAAACATTGCGAGCGCAGCCAGCGCAAATCTGCGTCCAACTCCAACAAGGCGGACGCAGATCAACGCAGATAAACGCTGCACGGTCAATAGGGGTGAAGGTGCACAAAACCCCAACAAGTTCGGGATTCCCGCACGGCTTCGCCTGGACGGGGGCGCGGAGGCGAATCAAAAAACGAGCGTGGTCGCAGCGGCCACGCTCGTTTCGTTTCTTAATCCCGGCGGTCGCGGCGTTAGGGCCGCAGGCGCGCCTGGAAGCGCCAACCGACGATGGCGCCCAGCAGAAGCGCCAGCAGCGCAGCGGCTGCAACCGACTGGGCCGCGGGCGATGAGGCGGCCGCGGCGACGCCGGTCAACTGGACGGCGGTTGGATTGACGACGTTGACGGTCAACGTGGTGTTGGCGTGGCGATCGCCGCCAGGCGTGTCGTCCAGGTTGACGGAGTTGCCCGCGGCGTAGAGTATAACGGCCTGCGGCGCAGAAGCCGGGGCGGTCCACTGAAAGCTGAAGACAGCCACGCCTGCGCCGTTATTGGCCTTGGGGCTGACGTGCGTAATTTCGCCATCTATGATCTGCGTGTCGCCGCCCAGGCTGGAAATCACGCCGTCGGTGGCGGATACATTGAAGCCAGCCGCCGTCTGCGAGGCTACAGCTTGACTCTGGATGGTGAGCGCGTAGATGGCGCTCTCGCCAGGGCCGAGGGTTGCTGGCCCACTCAGGGACACGATGGGCTGCACGCCGCCGCCGTGGCAGGCGTTGCATGACATACCGAAGTTCGTCGCCGGGTTGCCAGAATGGCCGACGATGCCGGTATCGAAAGCCCAGATGGGCGTCGCCAGCCACAGCACGGCGACCAGGCCGGCCACAATCAGAACTGCCAGGACAAAGGTTTTTTTCATACCTTCCTTCCCTTCCCGCTTGAAGCCTGCGTCGTTGCAGGCTCCAAGTCATTGCCATCGAATTTGCGGCACGGGACCGCGGCATCCTTGCTTGCAAGCCAGGCTGTTACTGCGTATAGCAAGCCTGGCCCAGGGCACAACCCCAATGCGCGGCATCCATCATCACATCGCTCACATCAATGACGCCGCTGCCATCCAAATCGAATTGACTCTCATAACAGGAATCCTGCACAGCAGACGAGCAGTTCCAGTGACTGGCGATCGCGACGATGTCATTGGTGTCAACCGTGTGATCGCAGTCCAGATCGAACCGTGAGCAGGTGGTAAGCGTCGTCGGCACGAACATGGGGCCTGAGAAACAGGGCCACGTATTCGCCGTGTTGTCTGTCCAGCAGTACTGCGCAGGATAAGGCGGCTGATTGTGTCTCCAGGTGGTAATGGTCACGCTTTGCGGCACGTACCAGAGCACGATGTTCTGGTTGCTCACCGATTCGCCATTGATGAACTGCTCTGGGCCTTGCACGTACGTGCCGGTGCAGCACTGACCCAGCGCGGGCATGTCCGCGTCGCCTTCGGAAACCTTGTGCTGCGTGACGTAAAGCCAGGCATTGTCGCCCGTGCCTCCATCATCGAACTGACCCTGGCCTGGCTCGATGTAGTAACCAAAGCCGGCCTGGTCCATCACACGGTAGCGATACCCTTCGGTGGTGTAAGGGCCGCTTTGCAGCCACCAGGCCTCCGTGGCCTGATCCACCCACTGCGAGCCGTTCCAGAGGGACAGGGTGTCGTTACTATCTCCGTTCACGGCGATGTCAATGCGCACCACCGGGCGATAGGTCGCCTCCTGATCCTGGTCATTGCCGCAGCCCTGGCCGAAGGCCGCCGTGACGACGCGGAAGCGGCCATCGGTGAAGAACTGGAAGTGCTGTTCATAGCGATAGTTGCAGGACGCGCCCCAGTTGGACATACGGAAATCTTGCACGACCTCGAAACCGACGACATTGTTCAGATGATCGTACAGGTTGCGCACTTGGGTCACGCCGTAGGGGTAGATAGGAAAGCCGCCGCCGCTGCCGCCGCAGCCGGTGTAGTCACGGTAGCCCCAATTGCCTGGATAGTGCGCGTGCCATTCGATCAGCTTCATGCGGGTGGCGACCGCCTGCGGCGATCCCCCAACGTCGTAGGTCAGACTAGTGATTTCAAGGGCATCGGTTGGGGTGGTGCGGTAGTCAAGGTTCCAGCCGTTGCGTGTGACATGGATCGTGGTGTTGCAGTCCTCAGGCTTGACCTCAGGCTTGGGAGCATAGAGCGCACTTTGCATGTCCTGCGGCCGCTCTGACCACCATATCTTGGCAATTTTGTCCTCGGTCAGGTCTACGAGCACCCACACGGCGCCGCTGTCCGTGAAGAAGGTCGCGCCCGCGCAGAGATGGCTCCCATCGCACTGTGTGTCCATGTGATTCTGATCCATCAAGCGAATCTGCGCTGGATCGGGAACGAAGCCCAGGGCTGCCTGCACGTCCGCGCTGGTGCGAATCAGTTCGATGGCGCGGCGATAGAAGCGTTGATTGATGAGCGGGAAGGTATTGGCGAGCTGCCAGGCTTCCAGCACCTTGCCCTGCCCCTGGTGAACGATGGCTGTCACGGTTGCGTTCTGGTCAAGGTTGTAGATGTCAACCTGGTAACAACGGCCATCGGCGCACGCGCTGAGGCTTGGTGCATAGGGGCCGACGAAGGGGTAGACCTCGAACACTTCGGCGCGATGACCACCGACGAGGTTCTGCACCTGGGACGACGCCAGCGCCACGTCTTGGGCTGCCTGCTCCGGCGCTGTCATGGCCTGCTCGGCCGGGTTGAGGGGGGTGATGGGGCCGCTGGCGGCCGCGGGCAGCCAATAGCTGCTCAACATAGCCAGCACCGCGACAAAAGCCGACAGTTGGGCGCGGAACGATAGACGATAGTGGATCCTTCTTTTCATTCGATTCTCTCTTCCACAACACAGCGAGACACGAAGCGATGGGACAATCACCTGACTAGAACGACCGCCAGGTGCAGCGGGCCAAGACCGGTGGTTCAGCGTCTGGAGCAGCGAAGGCGGCCAAGCAAACGCCAGTCTTCGTCTTGCCGCCAGCCCACAAGGTATCGCAGGGCGTGTAGTTTAGCACATCAGCTTTTGACCTGTCAAAGATGTGCGGCAGCGTCCCAAGCGTTTGCCGTTTGAGCGCGGCCATGCTGTCATGCTATACTGAAGGAGTCAGCGTCAGCGGGGAGAGGAACAGCCATGAGGCGAGTTTGCTCCGGTCGGCGCCGTCACAAAACAAGCAAGAAAAACAGGTGAAACCTATGCCAGACTTTCTCAAGACCGTCCGCAACCAGGTGCGCCGCAAGCCGCAGCGCGCAGACTATCAGAAGGAAACCATCTATCAAATCATTGACGAGGCGCCGATCTGCCATGTCGGTTTTGTCGTGGATGGTCAACCGTATGTCATTCCCACGCTGCACGCGCGCCAAGATGATGTGATTTTTCTGCACGGCGCGCCGGCGAGCCGTCTGCTCAAGGTGATCGAGACCGGCGCCGAGGTGTGCATCACGGTCACGATCGTGGATGGCATTGTGCTGGCGCGCTCCGCCTTCCATCATTCAATCAACTATCGTTCGGCGGTGCTGTTCGGCCGCGGCGCGATCATCACGGAGCCAGCCCAGAAGATGGCGGCGTTGGCGGCGATTACGGAGCATATCGCGCCCGGTCGCTGGCGCGAGGTGCGTCAGCCCAGCCAGCAGGAACTGGACGCGACCACAGTCGTGGCGGTGTCTATCGCCAGCGCGTCGGCCAAGATGCGCAGCGGTCCGCCGCTGGACGACGAGGCGGATTATGCGCTGCCGATTTGGGCCGGGGTGCTGCCGCTGGCGCTGGTCAGCCGCGCGCCGGAGCCAGACCCGCGCCTGCCGGCGGGCATTGCCTTGCCACCTTCTCTGCGCGATCCGGCCCATCAGCGGCGCTAAAATGTTCAGTAACCCGCTTTTGTGATAAAATGCATTAGCGGTCAACGCTGCCGTGCCGGCTTGACAGCACGTTGAAAACTTCATGCGCGCCCATGATCAAAGGAAAGACAGTCAGAGGAAAAAAGCGATGAATCCTACAAAACCTCGTCTGTATCCACGTGGCGCGGACTTGCTGCACAGCCCGCTCCTCAATAAGGGTACCGGTTTCACCGAAGCTGAACGCGAAGCGCTCGACCTGCGCGGGCTTTTGCCCTCGCGCGTGGCAACGCTGGCGCAGCAGGAAGAACGCGTGTTGCGCAATGTGCGCGGCCAACCCACCGCGTTGAGCAAGTATCGTTATCTCACCGGTCTCCTCGATCGTAACACCACGCTGTTCTACCGGCTGGTGATTGACAATCTGGATGAGATCATGCCGATCATCTACACGCCCACCGTCGGTCAGGCGTGCCAGCAGTACGGCCATGTTTTTCGCCAGGCCCGCGGCCTCTTCATCAGCATCAACGATCGTGGTCACGTCGTAGACATTCTGCGCAATTGGCCGTACACCGACGTGCGCATCATCGTCGTCACCGACGGCGAGCGCATTCTTGGCCTGGGCGACCTGGGCGCCAACGGCATGGGCATTCCCATTGGCAAACTGGCGCTCTACACCGCGTGCGCCGGCGTGCATCCGGCCTCCTGTCTGCCCATTACCCTGGACGTCGGCACCAACAACCAGGCCCTGCTCGACGATCCGCTCTACATCGGCCTCGCGCAGAAACGTGAGCGCGGCGAGGCCTATGATGCCTTCGTCGAAGAGTTCATTCTGGCGGTGCAGTACCTGTACCCCCGCGCGATTGTGCAGTTCGAGGATTTCGGCAACATGAACGCGTTCCGCCTGCTGCGCAAATACCGCGACCGCATCTGCACCTTCGATGATGACATTCAAGGCACCGCGTCCGTTGCCCTGGCTGGCGTCTACTCCGCGCTGCGGTTGACCGGCGGCCGCCTGGCGGATCAACGCTTCCTCTTCCTGGGCGCAGGTGAAGCTGGCATCGGCATCGGCGATCTGATCGTGACGGCCCTTGAGAATGAGGGCTTGTCAGAGAGCGAAGCCCGGCGCTGCTGCTGGTTTGTGGACTCGAAGGGCCTGGTCGTCGCGTCGCGCAGCGACCTGGCCGAGCACAAGCGTCCCTTTGCGCATGACCATGCGTTCCTTCCCGATCTGCAAGCGGCTGTGGAGGCGCTCAAGCCCACGGCTTTGATCGGCGTGTCCGGCGTTGGCAACACCTTTACGCAGCCGATTGTCGAGGCCATGGCGCGCCTCAATCCGCGGCCGATCATCTTTGCCCTCTCCAATCCCACGTCGAAGGCCGAATGTACGGCCGAACAGGCCTACACCTGGACCGAAGGCCGCGCCGTGTTTGCCAGCGGCAGTCCGTTCGACCCGGTGACGTACGCGGGCAAGACCTTCGTGTCAGGACAGGGTAACAACGCGTATATCTTCCCCGGCGTTGGCCTGGGCATTATTGCCTCTGGCGCCACCCGCATCACCGACGACATGTTCTACGCGGCCGCCAAGACCCTGGCCGGCCTGGTGAGCGAGGACGACCTGGCGTTGGGACGCATCTACCCGGCGCTTGACCAGATTCGGCAGGTGTCAGCGCATATCGGCGCGGCCGTGGCGGCCGTGGCCTATGCGCATGGCCTGGCCACGATGCCCGAACCGGAGGATTTGTTCAAGGCTGTCCGCGGCCAAATGTACGACCCAGTCTACGAATCGTACGTCTGATCCGAAAAATGGGCCGTGGATGAACACGGATCGCCGAGGATTGTCTGTTTTCATTCACGGTCGCACCGCGGGGCAGGGTAACTGACCTCTAGCCTGCCTAGATGAGGAAAAGCCGAAGACACAAATGCCATGCATGCGCATTTGTGTCTTCGCGGCCTTTGAGAAGCTCTGGGCTTCATCCGGCATGCACTGACAAGCATCTCGTACTGCGCTGTGTTTAGCCTGGCAAGGGATGACACGCCCCCTTGTCGCGCCGATATCGAACATGGAGGCACTATGTCATCAAAACCTTTAGGGATGACGATGGTCTTGGTGGCGGTGTGCGTCGCACTCGGCTCTGCCGGGTCGGGCGCAGAAAGCTTGCCCACCGCCATCCTCTACAGCCAGCCACCCAGCTCGAGCGGCGCCTTGTACCACTCTTCCTGGATGGACCCTGACGGCAGCGATTGGGATCAATGGGTCTGGGACAGCTTCATCTTGCCGTCAACCCAGGCAATCACCGAGATTCAGTGGCGCGGTGGGTTTGATCCCGCCTATCTTGGCTCCGGAGGCCCGGTGATCAACTTCACTGTCGCCATCTATCCCTCCATCGCAGCCGGCACGGAGCCCGCCGTGGCCGGTCCGCCCCTGGTGGAGTATGAAACCGGCGGAAACGCGGGCCAAACGCTGGCCGGCGTCTTTGGCGGCGCCACGCTGTACGACTACCAGTTTACCCTACCCGCGGCCTTTGTGGCTACGGGGGGGACGAAATACTGGGTGCAGATCGAGGCGTGGCAGCACGGCATCCCGGACTGGGGCCTGGCGCAGGGGACCGGTGGTAACGGAGCTCATTTCCGAAGGGTCTACGTCAACTACCAATCGGCGCCGGGCGATGCGGCGTTCACACTGTTGGGGCCACTGACCGCCTGCACCGTTGACTTCGATGGTAGCGGCCTGGTTGATGCGGCCGACATCACCAGCGTCGCCAGTCGCTGGCACAACGTCGCCCTCTATGATCCGCGCTATGACGTCGTCGAGCCGTTTGGCGTGATTGACATAGGCGATGTGATCACCACAACCGGTCATTGGGGCCAGAGCTGTCCGTAGGCCGCTTCAGCCCTGCACGGTGCGCTTGAACGAACCTGCTTCTAGGTTAACCGAAAAGCGGCGCGGTTTGCGTTCGACATCGGCTTGCTGGGTTGCAGGAAGTGCAGCTACTGTGGATTGATCATCACCCAGACCAGGCCACCTTTGGCTGCTTCCAACGCCACGCCAACCACCGGCGCACCTTCAGGCAGGTCGGCCGTGCCTGCGCCGCCTGCGAGCTGCAACTTGATCGTGCCCAGCGGCCGCGCCCGTCCATGGGCTCCGATGGTAAGGCGCTGACCGATTTCGATGGGCGTCGCGCTGTCCACTTTGACTTGCGCTGCGCCCAAGACCGTGAGCGCCACGTAGTCGCCAGGCTGGGCCGGCCCTTCGACGCTGCGCAGTTCGGATGCGGGCGCTTCGGTACGAGTTTCGCCTTCCGCCGACTGCGCACCGCTGGGCTTTTGGGTGAGGGCCAGGTGGCTTTCGACGACGCCGACCACATTGGTGAAGGTTCCGCCCGCCAGGCGCACCAGGGGCGTGTGCACCGTGCTGCCGGGAACAGGATCAGTGACGCCCGCCACGGCCACGATGTCGCCGGGAGTCAGACCGTCTGGACCGCTGACCTGCGCCACAAGAGAGAGGGAATGCATGAGCACGTTGCTGCCGTGGATGGCGTCCGGTGTGTACAATCCCCATTGGCCATTGGCCTGGGCCGTGTTGGCGTACACCCCGGTCGTGCCTGCCTGGTTCACATAAACGCCGTTGTTGCCCGTGAAGCCCACGGATACGCCGTCGTCGCCCGTCGAGTATATGTTCATACCGTCGTAGACTGTCGAGTCCACCACAACGCCTTGGCTCGCGGAGACCACGTACACGCCATTGCGGTCAGCTCGACCAACGTACAGGCCGTCACCCTGGGCGCCTGCGACCTCGAAGCCGTTCGAATAAGGTGAAGCCGCCGAGGATGACGGGCTGCCTGCCGCGCCCACGTGCACGCCGTCGCTGCCCGCCGAGTCTATGTACACGCCGTCGAAACCGGCCGACAGCACACGCACGCCGGCCCCGTCCGCCCGACCGACGTGCAAACCGTTGCCCTGGGCGCCCGCAACTTCGAAGCCATTCGAATAGGGTGAAGCCGTGAAGGAGGATGGGCTGCCTGCGAGCCTGACATAGACGCCATCTACTGCGCTGGCCACGGCCAGGCCGGTGGTGCCCGCCGAGTCCACGTAGATGGCCTCCATGCCGGACGAGAGGATGCGGAGGCCGACGCCCGTGCTGCTGCTGTTGCTCAGCACGAGCCCCGCGTAGTCCGACGCGCCGAAGGCCCCCTGGATCTTGAGCGGATTGTTGCTGCCCGTCCACGTCTGGCCCAGGTGAGTGTGGTTGTTGTCGCTGGTATATGCGCCGTTCTGGTTCCAGTGCCCGGCTGCGAGCTGGATATCGGCAATGGTGATGTGTCCGTCCTGGTTGGCGTCGCAGGCCGGATCGTAGGCCGCCCCGGGCGTGCAAGGGCCAGTCAGGGGCGCGGCCGTGATGCGATGGGGTGCGGCTGCCGTGGCTGCGGCCGCCGTGAGCAGGCCCAACAGCAGGGCCAACGTGAACAGTCTGCGCATGGTCATGAGAATCCTCCGTGGCTCACAGTCGAACAAACGAGGCACAAATCGGCCAGGAGGGTTGTAGCACACAGTGGGCAATTGTCAACCCGACGCACCCCACGCTAGAGGCAACCCATGCCCCATACTGACTTAACCGAACTGGCTCTGCGCCATGATGGCCCTGACGGGTACTGCCCACGCTGATACGAATAGGGGAGCAATACTATCCATCCAGTGGCGGATGCCACCCGACGTTGGTCCAAAAAAGGCGGGCCTGCACGATGTCGTCATTGTAGAGCTTGAGTGCAACAACGGTCGCACGCCCGATTGGTGTTCGTCCGATGGTGTGCGTACCGCTGGCTGACCAGGCAAAATGCTGGTGCCAGGGTTGGGTGCGAGGGTTAAACAGAGGCACGATGGCGCCTGTTTCAGGATCGGTCGCTTCAACCTGATCGCGTTTGAACTCGTTGCAGCGCCGGCACGACAACCAGAGGTTCTGTTCGTCTGATGTGCCGCCCTGCGCCGTGGGTAGAATGTGTTCAACGGTCAGCGGTTGGCCGATAATCTTGGAGGACGTACGGCAATAACCACACCGGGATCCGACAAGCTGGTGGAGGCGTTTGAGAAGTGAATCGGGGATTTTGGCGCTCATGGCTCGCTGTCCAGCTCGGCCAGGGAAGGGATGCGCTCACCCCGCCACTTGAGCAGCAGCGCCGCATAGGCTTTGCGAAACATTAGTTGGTCTGCTTCTGCGCGGAGGTGCGCAAGCTCTTTCTCCCCAGCAGTGTCCAGGGTTTTCGTGGCGTGTTGGCTCAACAAGGCATCGTATCGCGCGACCTGGGGGGCAGGGAGCGCAGCGTGCATTTCCTGCCAGAGGTCCGCAGTTGAACGAGTTTCGAGCTGCACCAGGGCAGCACGAAACGCAGGCGGCACATCCTCAAGGCCGGGTGGGAGCGTGACGCGCAGTGTTTCAGTCACAACCTCATCAATGGGCCGTTGGGATATCTCAGCGACGTGTCGCAAACGACGTGCGGCCGCAAGCGGAAGCCTGATCGTAAACATCTCCGTGGTTGCTGTCATTATCCATCTCTCCGGTTAGCCTGCGGTAGTATCCATCATTGATATTATAGCCTCAATGAGATGCTAGTACCAATCCTGGCCCAACTAGTCGTCCGCCGGTTTCTTCGTGTCCTGGTGGATACCATCCAATCCTTACGCGTCGCGCCCACCACGATAACAGGAAGTTTACTGCCGAAGACGCCGAGGATCGCTGAGGAAAAACAACAATGACCTGCGGTGAAGCACGCAGTCTGGTTGTTGTGCAATATCCATGCAGGTTGGCGCGCAGACACGAATCCGCCAAACGTCTTCGCGTCTGCGCCATCTTCGCGCCTTCGTGATCACTACTGCGGATTGACCAGCACCCAGACCAGGCCATCTTTGGCGGCTTCCAACGCCACGCCAACCACCGGCGCGCCCTCGGTGACAACCATACCCTCGACCGTGCGGGTCTGCAGCGGCCGTACGTGGCCGTCACTGCCAACCGTCAAACGCGTCCCGGCGGCGATGGCGGTGTCGCCTGGCGCCGTCCTCACCTGCATCGGCCCGCTGTAGACGATGGTGACGTACTCACCGGGCTGCGCCGCGCCGTCGCGTGGCACCAGGCGTTTGCCCGTTTCCATGGGCCGGTGTTCTTTCTCGGTGACCAGTTCAGCTCGCCCGGCGACGACGCCGACGACAGCCTGGCCCGGCTGGGCCTGCGTGACTTGCCACAAGGCCGGCCCGGTGTCGAAGTCGGTGGACGCGATACTTTGGACGCTCACCACATCGCCCGGCTGAAGCGCGTGATCGCCGGCATTGATGCCGAAGTTGGCCTGCAGGCAGCCAATGCAGTTGCCTGTCACATTGATGTCGCCAACGAAATTGCCGGCATAGGCGGCGCCGTACGCGTTGATGCCATCATACCCGGCTGCGCCTACGTAAACGCCGTAGCTGCCCGCTGAGTGTACATTGAAGCCGACAGTTCCCGCCGTGTACACGGTAAAGCCAGTATAGCCAGTCGAGTCCACGTAGACGCCATTGTAACCCGCCGAATTGACGTGTAGCCCTTCCCGGTCAGCGCGACCAACGAACAGTCCGTGACCCTGGGCGCCGGCGACCTCGAAGCCATTCGCTTCGGTCGACGCGGAGTTGGAGGATGGGGTGCCCGCGGTGCCCACATAGACGCCGTCTTGACCCGAATGATTTACGACCATCCCGTAGGCGCCCGCGCTGCCAACATAGATGCCGTCAATGCTGGCCGTGGGTATACTCAAGCCATGCCCCGCGCTGTTGCTCAGCACGAGCGGCGCATAGTCCGGCGCGCCGAATACACCCTGGATTTTCAGCGGGTTGTTCGCGCCTGTCCAGGTCTGGCCCAGGTGGGTGTGGTTGTTGTCGCTGACGAAGGCGCCGTTCTGGTTCCAGTGGCCGGCCGCAAGCTGGATATCGGTGATGGTGATATGCCCGTCCTGGTTGGCGTCGCACGCGGGATCGTACGCGGCGCCGGGCACGCAGGGGCCGGTTAGAGGTGCGGCGATGGTGCGATAGGGGGTGGTTGCCGTGGCGCCGGCAGTCGTGAGCAGGCTCAGAAGCAGGGCCAACGTGAACAGTCTGCGCATGGTCATGAGAATCCTCCTCGGTCTACAGTCGAACAAATGATGCACAAATTAGCCAGGAGGATTGTAACGTACAATTCGTGTCTTCGCCACGTTCGCGCCTTCGTGATAACTACTGTGGGTTGACCATCACCCAAACCAGGCCGTCCGTGGCGGTTTCCATAGCCACCCCGATCACCGGCGCGCTCTCGGCCAGCAACACGCCCTGGACCTCAACGGTCCTGAGGCTGCGTGCGTAGCCGGGTCGGGCCGCGACGGTGAGGCGCTGACCGGCCACGATGGGCGTGGCGCTGGTGGCCTTGACCTGGGCGGCGCCGAAGATGGTCAGCGCCACGTAGTCGCCGGCATGGGCGGGGCCATCGGCGCTGCGTAGCTCTGGCGCCGCGGGCTCGCCTGACATTTCAGTCTCAGTCGTTGGCGATTGGCTTGGGTGGGCGGTCAGCACCAGGCGACTGGCAACCACGCCAATGACGCCGGTGAAGGTTGCGTCAGCCAGGCGCACGAGTGGCATGTGCACTGTGCTGCCGGGCGGAGGATTGGCGACCCCCACCACGGCCACGATGTCGCCGGGGGTGAGAGTGTCCGGCCCGCTAACCTGCGCCACCAGGGAAAAGGACTGGGCCAAGACGTTGCTGCCATGGATCTTGTCGTCCGTGTAGAATCCCCATTCACCTGAGGCTTGGGCTGTATCAGCCACCACGCCGCTGTAGCCCGCCGAGGTCACGAGCAGGCCGTTGTAGCCCGCCGAGTCCACGCGCACACCAAATTGGCTCGCCGAGCCTACGTAGACGCCATTGGAGCTGGCCGAGTTCACGTGCACACCATTGCCGGTCGCTGAGTTGACGTACAGGCCATTGATCGCCGAGTTCACGTATACGCCGTTGTTGACCGCATTGGCCACGTACAAGCCGTTGGTGCCCGCCGAGTTCACGATCAAACCGTTAGCATCTGCACTCTGCACCCAAACGCCGGTCCCCGCGTGGTCAATCACCGCGCCGATGGCGCCATCCAGGATGCGCAGACCGTAGCCGTAACTGTTGGTTTGGGTGGGCAGGGTGTTCTGCAACACCAGCGCCGCGCCGATGGGCTGGCCGGGCACGTAAGGCCAGGCGTCGAACGGCCCGCTGATGACTAGTGGGTTGTTGCTACCGGTCCACGTCTGGCCCAGGTGATTGTGGTTGTTGTCGCTGACATAGGCGCCGGTCTGGCTCCAATGGCCGGCAGTCAGTTGGATGTCGTTCACGGTGATGACGCCGTCCTGGTTGGCGTCACAGGCCGGATCATAAGTCGCGCCGGGGGCACACGGTCCAGCCAGGGGTGCACTGCTGGCCGCACCGGTCAGGGTGGCCAGCAGGGTCAGGACGAGAATCAGAGAGAATAGTTTATGTACGTTCATGATTTGTTCCTTCTCGATCAGTTGAACTTCGTGCCTTCGCCACCTTCGCGCCTTCGTGATGGTTACTGCACGTTGACCAGCACCCAGATCAGCCCTTCGCCGCTGGCCAATGGCTCCAGCGCCGTTCCGATGACCGGCGCCCCCTCGGTGACCACCATGCCGTCGAGGGTACGCATGCGCAGGGCGCGCGCGTGGCCGGCCAGGTCCGCGGCCGTCAAACGTTGGCCGATCGTCACCGGGCCATTCGCGGTGGAAACCTTCACCCGCGCCGCGCCCATCACCGTGAGCGCCACGTAATCGCCGGGCTTAGCCGGGCCGTCCGCGCTGCGTAATTCGGTATTTGTTTCACTGCCTGCCGGCTGCGGATGGCTGGGCAGCGGGGTGACGACCAAGCGGCTTGCGACGACGCCGACGACACTGGTAAAGGTTCCGCCCGCCAGGCGCACGAGTGGGGTGTGCACCGTGCTACCGGGTGCAGGATCGGTGATGCCTGCCACGGCCACGATGTCGCCGGACGCCAAAGCGTCTGGGCCGCTGACCTGGGCTACCAGAGAGAGGGAATGAAGGAGCACGTTGCTACCATGGATGGCGTCGGGCGTGTAGAGCCCCCATTGGCCACTGGCCTGGGTCGTGTTGGCGTACACGCCGGTCACGGCTGCATTGTCCACAAGCACGCCGAGGGTGCCCGCCGAGAGTACCTCCATGCCGATATTGCCCGCCGACCACACGAATAGGCCGTTATTTTCCGCGTTGCCAATCTCCACCCCGTTGTTATAAGACGTTTGGTTACAGGTGCTCTGGGATCCCGTATGGCAGACGAAGATACCGTCATGGCTCGCCGAGTTCACGTACACGCCACTGCTGGTCGCCGAGTTCACGTACAGTCCGTTGATGGCCGTGCCCAGGTACAGGCCGTTGTTGACCGCGCTGCCCACGTATACGCCGTTGGTGCCCGCTGAGCTCACGTGCAATCCATCGCCGTTCGCCGAGTCAACCAACACGCCGTTGTTGCCTGCTGACTCCACCCACACGCCGCTGCCGCCGCCTGCGTTCACACGCAACCCAGGGCCAGCGCTGTTGCCCAGGAGAAGCGGAGCCCAAGAGGGACTGCCAAAGGATCCCTCGAGTATCAGCGGGTTGTTGTTGCCTGTCCAGGTCTGGCCTAGATGGGTGTGGTTGTTGTCGCTAACATAGGTGCCGGTCTGGCTCCAGTGCCCGGCAGTCAGTTGAAGGTCGTTCACGGTGATGACGCCGTCCTGGTCAACATCACACGCGGGATCGTAACCGGTGCCGGGGACACATGGCTCAGCCAGGGGTGCACTGCTGGCCGCACCGGTCAGGGTGGCCAGCAGGGTCAGGACGAGAATCAGGGAGAAGAGTCTATGTGCGTTCATGAATTGTTCCTTCTGTTTTGTGGCGCAGGATGGTCTTGTGGCCGGTCGGATGGGGTAAGCGAGCCGCCTGCGCGGGGCTTGCTTACCCAAACGGGGCGGCCGTTCATCGCCGGCCGGGAGCTGGCTCGCCGCAGGCTGCGTCCTCAAGAACGCGCGCGGGTAGCTGCCTGACGCCGGCGGGCGGCTCGGGCGGCCAAGGCCGCCCGGGATCGGGACTGGTGCGTGAATATCAGTTGAGCGTGATACAACCGATGTGCGGAAGCCGGCGTTGATGCCGGCTTATATGACAGAGGTAAAAACGGAGGCTGGTGGATGACGATCTGTCGCGGGTCAACAAGACTCGCAGCAGGTATGCCTAGTCGCTCTTCTTCCTTTCAGTGCTGCCTATGGTATCTCAACCCTTTGTATTGTATCACAATCTGAGGTTGTTTGCACTTTCCCGCGCCCTCGGCCAGGAATTTCAAATGTAGCACACATTCAACCACAAGGAGCACAGAGAAACGGCAGATCAGACGCAAATCGGCAACTTCTCTGCGCTCTTTGTGATCTCTGTGGTCAAAAACCCGGCCACACTTAGAATTGCTGGCCCTCGGTGGTGAAGCCGCGGGTTTGGTGGGGACGCAGAAGCCTTCTTACCGGCGGATGCGCGCGATCCACGAAGGCCGGCACGAAGAGACGAATCAGGCCCAGCGTCCTTCGCGCCTTTATTCCCTTCGCGCCTTCGTGATCACTACTGCGGATTGACCAGCACCCACACCAAGCCATCTTTGGCGGCTTCCAACGCCACGCCAACCACCGGCGCGCCCTCGGTGACAACCATACCCTCGACCGTGCGGGTCTGCAGCGGCCGTACGTGGCCGTCACTGCCAACCGTCAAACGCGCACCGGCGGCGATGGCGTTCTCGCCCGGCGCTGCCTTCACCTGCATCGGCCCGCTGTAGACAATCGTGGCGTACTCACCGGGCTGCGCTGCGCCCTGACGCGGCACTAGGCGCTTACCGGTTTCACTGGGCCGGGGATGCTCTTCCGTCGCCAGCTCAGCTCGCCCGGCCACGACGCCGACGACGGTCTGGCCTGGTTGCGCTTGAACCACCTGCCACAAGGCGGGCGCGGTGTCGAAAGCGGTTGGCGTGATAGCCTGGATACTTACCACGTCACCGGGTTGCAGGGCGCGATCGCCAGCGTTGACGGCGAAGTTGGCCTGCAGGCAGCCGACGCAGTTCCCCTGGACGAAGATGTCGCCCCAAAAGTAGCCGCCATATAGGTCCCCATCGGCATTGACGCCATTCCCTGCCGTGCTCCACACTTCTACACCGTCGCTGCCCCCATAAGCTACGTATACGCCCTGGTGGGCCGATGTGCTCACGGACAGGCCAGTGCCGCCTGACCCGATCGACACGAAGCCACTACCGGAGGTAAGACCCGCGAGGAAACCCGTCGGTGCATTCTGGACATTGACGCCGGCCAACGCGGACGAAGTCACACGCAGGCCATAGCCGCCTGCCGAGTTCACAACCACGCCGTCATTGTCAGCCCGGCCAACGTACAGGCCGTCACCCTGGGCGCCGGCGACCTCGAAGCCATTCGCAGCCGTGGAGGCCGTGGCGGATGACGGGGTGCCCGCGGCGCCCACGTAGACGCCGTCTTGACCCGCGGCGTTCACAACCATCCCGTAGTAGCCCGCCGAGCCCACGTAGATGCCGTCAATGCTTGCATTGGGAATGGAAAGTCCGTGGCCCTGGCTGTTGTTGAGCACAAGCGGCGCATAGTCCGGGGAGCCGAAGGCGCCCTGGATCTTGAGCGGGTTGAAATACCCGGTCCAGGTCTGGCCGAGGTGGTTGTGGTTGTTGTCGCTGACATAGGCGCCGTCTTGGTTCCAGTGCCCGGCGGTCAGCTGGACGTCGGCAATGGTGATGTGTCCATCCTGGTTGGCGTCGCAGGCGGGGTCATAAGCGGCGCCGGGCGTGCAGGGGCCGGCCAGGGGCGCGGCGATGGTGCGATGGGGTGCGGCTGCCGTGGCTGCGGCCGTCGTGAGCAGGCCCAACAGCAGGGCCAACGTGAACAGTCTGCGCATGGTCATGAGAATCCTCCGTGGTCCACAGTCGAACAAATGAGGCGCAAATCGGCCAGGAGGGTTGTAGCACAGGATCACGCGCACGTCAACACCCATCTGCCGCTCGCTATTTGGCATTGCGCCGCAAACGGCTTATGATAAGCGGGCGCTGAACGGTCAGGTGGGGCGCGGCGATCTATTCTCAAAGAGGCTGGCTGGCAACTTGGTGATGACACATTCCGAACCCAGGGCGGGTCGTCATGGCATCCTGCGCGATTGGGCCGCAAGGATCGCAGCGATGAGAACAATATGAAAGGCCGTGGCCTGTTGACCTGGGTCATGGCCGTGTGCGTGACGGCGGCGTTTGCCGGCGCGATGGGCGTCATTCTGACCCTGTTCGATCACAACGAGCACATGTACATCACGGCGGGCGTGGAGGCGGCCCACGGCAAGGCCATCTACCATGATTTCGCCTATCTACAAATGCCGTATCTGCCCCTGTGGTATGGCAAGCTTTTTCAGCTGCTGCACCTCCAGGCTTACTATTTGCTCGCTGGTAAGTTGGTCAGTTGCTTCTTCTTGAGCTTGTCGGCGGCCGCTCTCTTCCTGATCGCGCGCCGCGTCGCCGGACAAGTCAGCCTGGCGCTCGGCATCGTCGCCCTGTTTCTGCTCAACATGACCATCGTCGGGCCGGCCGCGGAGGTGTCTAACTACATCGCGCCGCTGGCCCTGTCGCTGCTCAGTTTCTACGCCTTCTTGGCCTCAACCGAACGGCCGCGGGTCAAACCCTTCGGCCCGGCGCTCTCCGGCTTCTGCCTGGCCTTGGCCATCGGCGCTAAGCTGACCTATGCGCCGGTCGCAGCGCCGTTCCTCGTCGCCATCGGCTGGCTGCCGACTGAAAGCGCCACGCGGGTCGCGGCGTCCAGATACCGGCTCACGCGCGGACTCGCGCCGTTCGCGGGTGGTCTCCTGCTCGGCCTGCTGCCGCTGCTGGGTTATCTCTTCGAGTGGGATCGGTTTCTGTTCAACAACGTGGGCTATCACGATCTCAACACACGGTGGCGCCAGTTGACCGGTTTCGCGGGTGCGATGTCGGTCGCGGCCAAGCTGGACTTCGCCCGCCAGGTCTTCGTGCGCACCGACAATCTCATCTTGCTCGTGGGCATTCTGTTGGGATGTGGACTTGCGCTCTGGGCCGGACGCAAGCAGCGGCTAACGGTCCGATCTCTGCCGCCGGGCGCGCGCCTGGCTGTACTCTTCTGCCTGACCGCCGCGCCGACCGCGCTGGCGCCGACGCCCTCGTTTTTCCAATACTTTGCGTTGCCCCTGAGCGGCCTCTTCCTGCTTCTGATCTATGCCTGGGCGCCTGTTGCGCAGAACCTGGCCTGGCGATCAAGTCTGTGGCTGCTGCTGCTGATCCTGGCCTGCGGCGCCGCGAACGGCCCAGGTTTGCAGCGTTCACTGTCGCGCCTGGCCGATCCTCAGACCTGGAGCGGCGTTCAGATTCACCAGGCAGCCCTCAGCGTCCGTCAGAGACTGGAAGCAGCAGGCGCTGATAGGACTGGCAAAGTGGCTACCTTGTCGCCGTTGTACGCCCTCGAAGCCGGCCTGCCGATCTATCCGCAGTTGGCGACCGGGCCGTTCCTGTTTCGCGTAGGCGACCTGCTGAGCGCAGAACAACGCCAGCGCTTCATTGCCAGCTCGCCGCAGACGATCCATGAGCTCCTGAATGCGGAGCCGCCGGCTGCCATCCTGGTCGGTTTCGAGGGAGACCTGGACGCTGCGCTGCGCGACTACGCGACGCAGCGCCAATACGAAAAACAAGCCGGCATGGCGGGCGGCGTCGAACTGTACGTCCGCCCGCCATGAGTTGCGGCTTACGCGCCGCCCAACAAACGCCAGACCTGCGCCACCAGGAAAGTCACGCTGAAGCCCAGAGCCAGCGGCATCAGCGTCGCGATGACCGTCCATTTCAGGCTACCCGACTCCTTGTAGATCGTGTAGATGGTAGTGCTGCATGGATTGTGCATCAGGCTGAACAGCATCAGGTTGACCGCGGTGAGCAGGGTCCAGCCGCCGGCGCGGAAAAGCGCCGCCGTGGACTCCACTGTGTCGGTTTGGAACATGACGCCCGCTCCCCGGCCCGCGCCGGTCATGCCCGTGACCAAGACCGTGAGCATCAGAATGGTAGGCACGACGATCTCATTGGCGGGAATGGCGACGACGTAAGCCAGCAGGATCACGCCGTTGAGGCCCAGGAGTACGCCAAAGGGATTGAACAGGGCCACCAGATGCTCGGCCAGGCTGGGCGCGCCGATGTGAATGTTCGACACCAACCAGATGACCGCGCCGGCCGGCATGGCGAAGATCACTGCGCGCCACAGCACCGCGATCGTACGGTCAATGATGGATGTGTAGAGCGTCTGCAGCACACGCGGCGGGCGATAAGGGGCCAGTTCCAGGCTGAAGGTAGAGACCTGGCCCTTGAGCGCAGTGCGCGAGAGGGCCCAAGAAGCCACAAATGTGATCAGCACACCGAGCGTGGCGACCGCCATCACCGCGAGCGCGGAGATGATGCCGCCGAGATAGGCCGGCACCAGCGCGCCGATGAAGACGGTGGCAATAAGGATTTGCGTGGGCCAGCGCCCGTTGCACAAGGCAAAGTTGTTGGTCAGCATGGCGATCAAACGCTCGCGCGGGCTGTCAATAATGCGCGTCGCGACGATGCCCGCCGCGTTGCAGCCAAAGCCCATCATCATGCTCAAGGCCTGCTTGCCATGCGCGCCCGATTTCTTGAAGACATTATCCAGGTTGAACGCCACGCGCGGCAGATAGCCGAAATCTTCCAGCAGGGTGAAGAGCGGGAAGAAAATCGCCATGGGCGGCAGCATGACGCTGATGACCCAGGCCGTCGCCAGGTACATGCCGTCCAGCAGCAGGCCGCTGATCCACCACGGCACGTGAATGACGTCGGCCACCTGGTGCAGCCAGGGGTAGACGCGGCCGATGAGGAGCGAATCCAGCATCTTGGACGGGATGTTGGCGCCGGTGATCGTGATCCAGAAAACCAGCGCGAAGAGCAAGAACATGATGGGCAGACCCCAGCGGCGGCTGGTCACAAGCCGATCAATCGTCTTGTCCAGGGTCGGCCGCGCCTGGTGATCTGGTCGCGTCACCACGCTGTCGGCCAGGTTGGCGGCCTCAGTGAAGGTGGCCTCCACCACTTTTTCGTGAAAATCACCGCCGATTTGCCAGCGCAGCCGATTGGCATTGGCAATGATATCTTCGGCTGTTAGTTGCATGGTGTTGTTCATGCGGCCTCCAGGCGTAGTTGAATGTTGCCGGTCATGGCCTCGGGCGCAGTGCGGGTCAGATCGCCCAACTCACCGCGGCGCAGGGCCTGAATGATGCGTTCATCGCCATCGAGCAGGCGCCGCGCTACCCAGCGTGCGTTAGGCAGGGCCGGGTAGACGCTGTGAATCTGCGCCACCAGGGCGTCCACTGCGACCTTGAGCTCCACTGGCTCGGTCTCGATGCGATGGGGCTTGCAGACGGTGCGTCCCGTGGCGACCTCGCTCATGGCCTGCAGCAGGTCTTGCAGACCTTCGCCATAGCGGGCCGTGGTGGGCACCACCGGCACGCCGAGCCGGCGCGCCAGGTGGCGGGCATCCACGCTGACGCCATGCCGCCGCGCCTCATCTATCAGGTTGAGGCAGACCACCACGCGATCGGTGATCTCCAGCACCTGCAAGACCAGGTTCAAGTTGCGCTCCAGGCGGCTGGCATCCGCGACCACCAGGGTTACGTCGGGCTGCCCGAAGAGGATGAAGTCGCGCGCGACTTCTTCATCCAGGCTGGTGGCCAGCAGCGAATAGGCGCCCGGCAAATCTACCAGCTTGAAGCGTTGCCCGCCGTATTCGAAGCCGCCCTCGGCGCGCGTGACGGTCTTGCCCGGCCAGTTGCCGGTGTGTTGGCGTAAGCCGGTCAACGCGTTGAAAACGGTGCTCTTACCCACATTGGGATTGCCGGCCAGGGCGACGACGAAATCCCAGTTAGTCATGTCTACGCCCAGTTTAAGCAGATTGGCCGCGTTGTGCACCGGGCAGGTTTCGCAGCTGGCGTGGGCGGCCGGCATCGCCGGAATGGGCGTAGCGCGGTAGTTGCTTGGTTCACTCATGTCATACCTCCGCGGCCGGGCTGATGGCGATCAGCGCGGCTTGTTCTCGACGCAGCGCAATCAGCGCCTCACGAATTCGATACGCCGTGGGATCGCCGCTCAGGCTGCGCAGCTCCGCCCCAATCAAGGTGCCGGGCAAGATACCCAGGTCAAGAAAACGGCGGCGCTCAGCCCCGCGGCAGCGCGCAGAGATGCGCACGACGCGGCCCTTCTCGCCCAGGTTCAGATCGGCCAGGGTCGTTTCAGGCGCGGTTCTCAGCGCGACCTCCAGCGGTCGCACGTTGATATTGGCGGCTACGATGGGCGCCAGGATGTGCTCATTGCCATCGGCCCAGAGCCGCACGCGCTGGGGCGTCATTTCGATGATCTGCGCCTCCATACCGGGGTAGAAGCCTTCGGCTACGAGCTGCGCATACACCACAGCCGGCTCGTCCTCCAAGTGCACGATGCGCACAGACTGCTGCGGCTGCATGGCGGTCAATGGTTGGCTGCTGCTGATCAGCACGTCGCCTTCGGCGCTGGGAATCGGGTCGCCATGCGGGTCGTACGTTGGATTGCCGAGGGTGGCGGCCAGGGTGTTCGCCGCCGCGGGCGTCAGGTGATGTTCCATCTGGTCGGCCAGTTCGTGCCAGGCCAACGCCTGGTAGCCGGTCTCATCAGCCAAATAGCGCTCCCACAAGCGATGGGCGCGCACCATGTGCAGCGCATACTCCAGGCCTGCGGTCGTCAACTGCAGGCCGTCGGGCCGGACTTCAACCAGATTGCGGTTCTGCATGGCGGTCAGCAGATCAGCGGCCCGGTTTTCAGAGATTTGCAAGGCGCCCGCCAGGCTGTGAATCGTGGCCTGCTGCTGGTTAACCGTGCATCCGTGCAGGTGTTTCAACGCATCTTCGATCAAGATGCGCATGGTCGCGCGGCGCGCCTGCCGCCAGCGGCTGATCAAACCGACCTGCGGCCATAACAGCGCGAGAGCTGCCGCCATCAAAACGCAGGCCAGCAACAAGGCTTTGGCTGGTTCGGACATAGGTTCCTCCAGTATTTCTGTCAAGATAAAACTAATTTTAGCTAAGACTAAATCTAGTGTACCAGACATTGCAGCCGTTGTCAAATGATCGTTTCGAATCAGAACGATAAGCGCAGTGGTTTGATAGGCCGCTCGTGTGGTATACTCTGGGCGCGCTGATTTATCCCACAGGCCAACCTGGCATGGGCCAAAGAAAGACCACCCTGGACCGCAACCATGACGATCACCCTGGACGACATTGCACGGCTCGATTGGGAGAGAACAACACTATGACCGTTGAAAATGCTGAAACTGCCCTGCCCCGTGCTATCAAAGAAACGAGCGAATCTTATCGGGCAACCATTGGCATAAGTTCTCGTCGAACTTGCTTATGCCCTCCAAATAACCTAAATTGCTTGACGGCAAAGGAATGGCTCAAGAGTCAAATCGGGGTATGGCAATTTACCTACGAAAGTCGCGATATTCGGGACAAGAACTTACATCCGGCAACGTTTCCAATTTCACTAGCCAAGAAAGTGATTGGCCTATTCACCCATGAAGGCGAATTAGTACTTGACCCATTTGTCGGAAGCGGCACGTCTCTTGTCAGCGCCCAAGATTTGAATCGAAACGCGGTGGGATTCGACCTTCAGGAAAAGTATATTGAACTATGCGTGAAGCGACTGGCAAGCAATAATCTATTTAATCAGGCTCAACAAGTGGCTATTCAAGATGATGCTTTGCATATTCCAAGCTATTTGGAGCCTGCTTCGGTCAGCCTGATATGGACTTCTCCGCCTTATGCCAATTTGCTGAATCGTAAGCGCAAGAATAAATCCAGGCGAGATAGAAACAATGAACAACTTCACAAAATAGAACAGTACTCACAAGACCCAAGAGACCTGGGAACAATGGCTTTGGAGGACTACGCCGAAGCGATGGGCGACATTTTTGAAGGGCTATTGCCTCTTCTTCATCCAAAAGGTCATTGTGTCATCAATGTACCGGACATGTGGTGGGAAAACGAGAGAATTACCATTCATGTATCTCTTATCAATGAATTGCGCCGGCGCGGCTACGAACTTCGCAATACGATCATTTGGGACAGAACAAATATCGTCAACAATATCGGCATTTTTGGGTATCCAAGCAACTATATCACGATGGGCACGACCTTCGAGTATTTGCTTGACTTTTGGAGACCCCCGGAGTCATGAAAACATATACCAAGCAGGACCTCATCAACGCGTTGAAAGAAATAAGGAATCGCGGCTGGGTACCCAACGCCCGCCCCGGAAATGTGGGCGGTGTTGGAAACACATTGGAAGACCTGCTTGGCATCCAAGAAAACAACCTGCCGATACCAAATGCTGCTGAATGGGAATTGAAATGTCAAAGGTCTGCCACGTCCGCGTTGACGACTCTGTTTCACATGGAGCCATCGCCACGGGCGTTGAAGTTCGTCACGAATGTCTTTTTATCGAAATACGGCTGGAAACACGAACTGGCGGGCATAAAGTACCCAGTTGCTGAAATGAGTTTCCGCCAAACAATTCACGGACTCAATACAAGTGACCGGGGTTTCAAGATAGAAGTTGATAAGGTTAATCGGAAAGTTCTTGTTTCATTCAACGCTAGTAAAGTAGCTCCTCGACATGCACAATGGCTAGAGACGGTCAAGAATCGTGTAGGAATCGGCGAACTTAATCCACAGCCGTATTGGGGCTTTGATGATCTATATCACAAAGCAGGCACAAAACTCTTCAATACTTTCTACGTTGAAGCGGACGTGATGAAGAACGGCGACCAGGAATTCTTTCATTACAACCGCATTCTGATTCTACAGGGCCTCAGCGTTGATAAATTTATCGCGGCGCTTGCTCAAGGCTATGTGCTTGTGGATTTTGACGCGCGAACAGGTCATAATCACGGCACGAAGTTCAGGTTGCGTCAGAATGCTCGACCAAGCCTATACTCCGATATTCAGGAAGTTGCATAACCTGAGTGGGAAAGCCAGGCGCGAACGCTACGGGTCTCACCAGCACCTCAACACGTCATGCCAAAGTGACCAGACACCGCCATGATGTCCATGACATCAATCACCCCGTTAGGTTCGGTCACGTCGTAGGTCGGGTCGTATAGAGCCGCATTGCGCCAACGGCTGGCAACCGCCGTGATATCGAGCATGTCTACCGCACCGTCGTGATTGAAGTCATAGCAGACGCCAGGCGTTGCTGTGGGCGTCGGCGTCATCGTCGGGGTGTTGGTAGGCAGCGGGGTTGGTGTTGGGGTGTTGGTGGGAACTGGGGTCGCTGTCGGCGTCGGAGTTGGCGTGGAGACCGGTAGATGATAGCTATCCTGCAGCGTGCCGCCGTTGTTCACCGACAGGAACGCGAAATCCACGGTCGTGTCGGTGGCGACGATGCGCATGGCGCCCCAGTTGGCGTTGTAGCGGAATGCGCTGCCTGCCACGGGCGTCCCAAAGCCGTATCTGGAGGCGCCGCCAAGCCCATTCACGAAATAGACAATCCCATCCCTTACGATACGTTCATACGTGTGATCGTGCCCGTTCAGCACCACGTCGGCTCCCCAGGCGGCAAAGGGCCACTGCATGTACGGAGTTGATCCGTGGGTAGAACCTGACGAGTACGGCGGATGGTGAAAGACGACCACATTCCAGGCTGAGGTTGAAGCGGCCAATTGGGTTTGCAGCCAGGTCGCTTGAACCGACGTGCTGCTGGTTCCGTCTGGTTCCTGGGTGTTGCTGTTGATCACAAAAAGGTGCACCGGCCCCTGCACGAAGTCGTAGTAGCGCTCGTTGTTCGACGTGTTGGTCAAACCCGCGCCCGGCAGCGTGAAGTAGGTCAGATAGGTTGTCGGTGACGGTGTGGCATCGCTGTAGTCGTGGTTTCCCATGGATGGGAAAAAGCGGTTGACGGCGGCCAGGCCGGTCGGGCAGCGAGCGCCCGTGGTGGAGATATCCTTGAGAAAATTGCAGTAGTAAGCGCCCGTGGATTCATCATACTTTCCCGTCCCGGCGCCGCCTGCTGTGCTGTAATAGTCATCTCCCGTCGTTACCACGAAATCAGGATTCCACCCCGAGACCATGGTGGCTACCGCCTGCTCATTGGCATCATCCACACCATAATCGCCGATGACGGCAAACGTCACGGTCGTGTTGACATTCTTCATCGCATTGTGGGCTGCACTGGCTCTCGCCAACGACGCAGGGGGCAGAACGACGCCGGTGATCAGCAGCCAGATGATCGCTGCCGCCATCCGGCGCAGGCGTGGCCGATGGGTTTGAAACAAGTGGGTTGTCACGATTTTACTCCTTCCACGAAAGACTCGTGCGCTCACAGACAAGACGTTGGTCGCCAGTACGCTGCTTACCGCACCGCAGCAAACAGGCATTTGAGATATGCGCCTTCGGCGAAAGCAATCGGGTGATCCAGGGCGTGGCCGCTGCGTGCGAAAATGTGGAGAGGGCGATCTACCTCAGCAGCGGCCTGCTCGACAGCGGCGAAAAAGTCCGCGGCGCTCACCCGGCTCGAACACGAAGCCATGACCAGGGTACCAGCAGGCGCCAATACATCCACGGACAGACGGGTCAAACGCTGATAGGCGCGCACAGCGCCCTCGATTTCACGCTCTTGTTTCGCCAGGGCCGGTGGGTCCACGATCACCAGGTCAAATCGCTGCCTGCGTTCCCGCAGCGCAGCCAGGGCGTCAAACGCGTCAGCCGCCAGCACGGTGTGCGTCGCCGCAGCCACGGCCGGCAGATGCTGGTTCAGCTCGAAGTTGCGCACGGCCGCGGCCAGCGCGGGCGCGCTGATATCCAGGCTCAGGACCTCGGGCGCGCCGCCGGACGCGGCATAGAGCGAAAAACCACCCGTGTAGGCAAAGACGTTCAACGTGCGACGGCCGGCTGCTAATCCAGCCACAGCCGCTCGATTCTCGCGCTGATCGAAGAAGAAGCCGGTCTTCTGGCCGCGCAGCACGTCAGCCTCGAAGCACAGCCCATTTTCGGTAAAACGCACGGCCGGATTGGGCAGGTCGCCGGCCAGGGTCATGGCGTCCTCCAGGCCGTACAGCAGGGCTGGCTGGCGCCGCATCTCGCGGCTGAGGCGCAGAACCACGCCCTGCGCGGTCATCACCTCGGCCAACGCGGCCAACAGCGTGGGCAGATGCGGGATCCAGGCCGCGGTGTAGACCTTCAAGACGAGAATGGCATCGTAGCGATCAATCACAAGCCCCGGCAGCCCGTCGTTCTCGCCGTGCACCAGGCGATAGCCGGTGGTGCCCTGAGTAGGCAAATCGGCGCGGCGGGCTGCGGCCGCAGTCAACTGGGCAGCAAACCAGGCCTGATTGATGGCGGCGGGCGCGCCATGGTGCAGGATGCGCACGCGGATGACCGAGGTAGGATCGTAGAGGCCGATGGCGAGAAAGCGGCGCTGATCGTCGAAAATGACGGCCAGGTCGCCTGGGCGCCCTGGTTCGCGTTGATCGGTTATCGCTTGTTCGAATAGCCAGGGATGCCCCTGGCGCAGGGCGCGCTGCGCCGCTGGCGTGACGCGCAGGGCCAGTCGTCGGCCGGATGGCGGTGGAATGTGCGCCAGTAACTCAGCCGGTGCGATCGTCATGTCCGATGACGCCTCATCGTACGTCTGCGCTTGCCCTGCCTCGATTCGTTGCGCTTGATGATGAGGCATGGCAACCCTATAGTCTGATTCAGAAAAGCATCAATCATCTCGATCTCACCATCGCCGCACGCCAGCAAAATCTTGATCTCTGCATCACGTTTCCACACGTCAGCCGTGCAGGCAATGGCCGTGACGCGGCGTTCGGCGTCTCGGCCCAGCCAGACATCAATGCCCTGCCCATCGCCGGCCGTGGTTCCCGCGAGATAGCCATAATCCAGCGGATAGATCACGTCCGGCCGCCGCGGGTGGGGTGCGCCTCGCGGCCGATCAATCACCAGGGAGTTTTCCTCGACAAGTTTCTCCAGCGCACGCCAGAATTCAGGACTTGGATCGTTCGTCACCGCTTGCCGCCTCGTCAGCGCCGGCCACGCCAATGTAAAATCGTGCTGCCATCGGTGAAACCCAAGGGCAAGAGCGCGCCGGGCCCCAGGATGACCAGGTTATCCAGCGTGACAAACAGAGCCAGCCACCAGGTCAGTCCGGCGGCGGGCCGCAGCAGGATGGTCAGCACCGCGGCCGCCAGCCCCAGGAGGGTGCTGGCAATCGGTCCGCCCATCGCCCGCCGAATGTGCACCCGGCCCGGCAAGGCAGGCTCGGCCGCGGGATAGAGCGATCTTCCGAGCAGTCCCCACAACTGCACGCCGGTCATCGGATAACCGGTGCGTTGGGCAGCGATGGCATGCCCCAGGTGATGCGTCAGAATCGAACCCCAGTGGAGCGCCACCAGCAGCAAGCCTCCCAGCAACAAGGCGCCCCACGGCAGGCGAATCACCCACAGTCCCAGGCCGAAGACAAAGATCCAGAGGAGCACTGAGCCGATGAACGCCGATGAGCGGGCGCTCAACTGCAGCCCGCCGATCGTACCGAGCTTGGTTTCAGTTGCCATGATGCCTCCCGCACCAGTGCAAAGTACAAAGGGGAAAGTGCAAAGTGCAGAGGGTCGGGACATTCTTCTGCTTTGCGCACCTGGCTGATTGTATTCTATCATCGTAGGGGCGGTTTCGGCCAAATGACGATGTAGAGTATAATCCAGGCGCGGCTGCGGCCGAGCAGTGGACACGATGCACGTAATCCAGAATCTGATCGCCTGATCCGTTGGAGATGCCATGACTTTACGATTGATGCGGCGCGGCCTGCCTGTGCTGCTATTGCTGCTGCTGAGCGCCTGCCAGGTGCGCAATCCGGGCGAAAGCGGCCCGCTCACGCCTACCGTGACCCCCAGCGAGCGCGTGATCAGCGTTACCAACACGCCGACGCGGCGCCCGGCCGTCACACCGACGCCCACCCCTCTGCGCCTGCCCAACTATCCTGAACAACCGCTCAACCTGCCGCGTGCCACAGTGCTAAGTGTGATAGACGGCGATACGATTGATGTGCGCGTCGGGGGCCAGGTGGTCAGCGTGCGCCTGTTGGGCATCAACACGCCGGAAGTGCCGGGGCCGTACCGCACGGCGCAGTGTTTCGGCAATGAGGCTTCAGCCAACGCCAAGCGCCTTCTCGCCGGCGCAACTGTCTACCTGCAAGATGATCCGCAGCAAGACGACAAAGATCAATATGGTCGCTGGCTGCGTTACGTCTGGCTAAGCGATGGCCGCCTGTTCAACCTGGAGGCGATTGCGCAGGGGTTTGCGCTGGAGTACACTTATTACAAAGAGCGGCCCTATTCGCTCAATCGCGTTTTCCGTGATGCGCAGCGGCTGGCGCAGGAGCAGCAGCTTGGCCTCTGGTCGCCGCAAACCTGCGATGGCGACATCAAGCGGCCGCCGCTGTCAGCCACGACCGTGGCGCACACGCCTGCTGTGCGGCCGACGCTTGCCGCCACAGCGGTGATGCGTACACCCACCGCGGCGCCAGCAGCGACGCGCAGCGCCAACAGCTCGATCGCCATCACCGGCATGAAATATGCCGGCGGCGATGAAGTGGTTACGCTGACGAATCAGGGGACGGCGCTGCAATCCCTCGACGGCTGGCGTCTGCAGAGCTACGGCGGCAGTCCCTGCCGGCCGGTGTCAACGCAGGTCTTCGTTTTTCCGACCGATTTCACCCTGGAGCCAGGCGCCAGCGTGCGCGTCCACAGCGGCCCGCAGGCGGTGAACAAACCGCCGACTGATCTCGCATGGACGGCCGACACGGTTTGGAGCAACAGCGGCGATCGCGCCGACCTGCTCAGCGCGGACGGACAACTCGTGACCTCGTTGGCCTACGGCGCTTGCCAGTGAGGATCGCTCAGTCGAAGCGGCGCACCGCAGGATGTAAGAGGCCAAGCGCGGTAATCAGCGCCGTGAGCAGGCCGCCGATGATGAAGACGAGGGCTGGCCCGATCCTTTCGGTAGCCCAACCGGTCAGCCCGTAGCCAAGCGGCAGCAGCATGAAGGAGCCGAGCATATCGAAGCTCGCCACGCGGCCCAGCTTGTCGCCCGGCACTGCGGTTTGCAGGATGTTCGTCCAGATCAAGCCAAAGACCTCCAGGGCCGCGCCGTTGGCGACGGCCGCCAGCAAGACGACAGCCAGCGGCACGTTGGCGCCCAGCACGGCCAATCCCAGGCCAGCGACGATGGCGCCGCTGTAAGACACCAAACCACGCCACCGCAAGCGCGGGTAACGCCCCATCCATAGCCCGCCGAGGATATAGCCGATCGGAAACATGGCGTAGAGCAGGCCCAGGGTTTGCACACCGCCGCGCAGGTGATCTTTGACCAGGAAGGGCAGCGCCACAGAAAATGGCCCGGCCAGCGTGATGTTGGTCAAGGAAAACAGCAGGATTGTCACCCAAAGAATGGGACTGCTGACGACCACCGCCAGCCCCTCACGCAGGTCGCGCCCGATCCCACCCAGTCCCTGGGTTGCCGGTAGCGCAGGCGCTGTGGATATGCGCATGAGCGGCAGCACCAACAGCGCCGCGGCAAAAAACGAGAACGCATTGCCGGCAAAGGCCAGCCCGGCGCCGCCCAGGCCGACCAGGGCCGCGCCCAGGGCCGGCCCCACGATGCGGCCAGCCTGGGAACTGAGGCTGGTCAATGAATTGGCGCTGGTCAGCGCGCTGACCGGGGTTAACTCCGGCACGAGCGCCAGGTACGCCGGTTGAAAGAAGGCGTCTGCCAGGCCAAAGAGCAGGCTGGCGCCGTAGATGTGCCAGATTTCCAGGCGCCCGCTCAGCGCCAGCCATGCCACGGCCGCCGCGGCGACGCCTCGGCCCAGGTCGGAGACCAGCAGCAGGCGCACGCGCGGCAGGCGATCCACGGCGACGCCGCCGATGAGGACGAAGAGCAGCATCGGCGCCATCGAGAAGGTCAAGACGGCGCCCATCGCCAGCGCGGAGCCGGTCTTCTCCAATACCCACCACGCCAGCGCCACCTGGTAGAGATGATCGCCGACGCGTGAGATCGTCTGCCCAATCCAGAGGAGGGCAAACGACCGATGCGTCAGGGCACGAAAAAGCGCCATCGGCAGCCTCCATGCAGCAGCTAGTTCAGGGAGGTCGGCTCGGTTAACGCGGCGGCAGCCTGCGGCAGGACATGTCGCAAGAACTGGCCGGTGTAGGAAGCCGGTACGTGCGCGATGTCCTCAGGTCGGCCTTCGGCGATGATGCGGCCGCCGCCATTCCCGCCTTCCGGCCCCATGTCAATCACCCAGTCGGCTGACTTGATGACGTCCAGGTTGTGTTCGATAACCACCAGGGTGTTGCCGCGATCGGCCAGGTCGTGCAGCACGTGCAGCAGCCGCCGCGTGTCCTCGAAGTGCAAACCGGTGGTGGGTTCGTCCAGGATGTAGAGCGTGTCTCCGGTGTCGCGTCGGCTCAGCTCCTTGCTCAGCTTAATGCGCTGCGCCTCGCCGCCGCTCAACGTCGTGGCCGCCTGCCCCAGGCGGATGTAGCCCAGGCCCACGGCTTCCAGGGTCTTGAGCTTGTTGCGAATGGCTGGGATGTTGTTGAAGAACTCGTGCGCTTCTTCCACGGTCATGTCGAGCGTGTCCGCGATAGATTTGCCCTTGTACAGAATCTGCAGCGTGTCGCGATTGTAGCGCTTGCCATGACAGACCTCGCACGGCACCCAGACATCGGGCAGGAACTGCATCTCGATGCGAATCGTGCCATCGCCCTGGCAGGCTTCGCAGCGGCCGCCCTTGACATTGAACGAGAAGCGCCCTGGCCCGTAGCCGCGCAGCTTGGCGTCCGGCAGGCGCGCGAACAGATCACGCAGCGGGCCGAAGAGGCCGGTGTACGTGGCCGGGTTGGAACGCGGGGTGCGCCCGATCGGACTTTGGTCAATATCAATGACTTTGTCCAACTGTTCGATGCCCAGGATCGTCTCGTGCGCGCCCGGTTTGTCTTTGGCCCGGTAAAGCACCTGCGCCAGCCGCTTGTAGAGCACCTCGATCACCAGGCTCGATTTGCCGGAGCCGGAGACGCCGGTCACGCAGATAAACTTGCCCAGGGGGATGCGCACATCCAGGCCTTGCAGGTTATTCTCGGTGGCGTGTTTGATGAGCAGGGTTTTGCCGTTGCCCTCGCGGCGCTTGGCCGGGACCTCAATTTGCTTTTCGCCGCGTAGATAGCGCGCCGTCAACGAATCGGGGCACTCGATGAAGCGGTCGCGCGGCGCGGAACAGACCACCTGCCCGCCGTGCTCACCTGCGCCCGGCCCCAGGTCCACGATCCAATCGGCCGCACGCATGGTCTCTTCATCATGTTCTACCACGAGCACGGTGTTCCCCAGGTCACGCATGGCAATCAGCGTGCGAATCAGGCGCGCGTTGTCGCGTTGATGCAGGCCGATGGAAGGCTCGTCCAGGATGTAGAGCACGCCCATCAACTGTGAACCGATCTGCGTCGCCAGGCGAATGCGCTGCGCTTCGCCGCCGGACAGGGTGGCCGTGGCGCGATTGAGCGACAGGTAGTTCAAGCCTACATCGGCCATGAAGCCGAGCCGGGCGCGAATCTCCTTCAGAATCTGGCGCGCGATCGTCCATTGGCGCTGCGTCAGCGGCGAGGCCGCCGGCACCTCGATCGCTTCGCCGTACTTCGCTACGCGTTGACTTTCTTCCGCGCCGTCGCTGCCATTGGCCGCAACCGTGACGACCGGCGCGGTCTCCCCTTGCAGCAGCCGCACCCATTCCAGGGCCTCGATCACTGAGAACTGCGTCACCACGTCTATGTTCTGATCCACGATCGTCACGGCCAGGGCTTCGGGGCGCAGGCGCTTGCCGCCGCAGGCCGGGCACGGGCGCGACGTCATCAGTTCTTCCATCTCGGATCGGATGTAATCGGAGGTTGATTCGCGGTAGCGCCGCTGCAAGTGCGGGATGACCGCCTCGTAGGTCGTTTCGTAGGTGCGCAGTTGGCCGGCCGTGTTGTGGTAGGTGATGGCAACCGACTCGGCATGCCCGGGCCCAAACAGGATGATCTCGCGCTGGCGGTTGCTCAGCTCCTTCCACGGCACGGTGAACGGAATATGGTGCTTGGCGCAAAGCGCGCGCAGGAGCTGCCGATAGTGATTCTCCTCATCCTTCTGTCCTTGCTTGCCCCAGCCGCTGACGTTCAACGCGCCCTCTGCCAGCGACAGATCAGGATTCGACACGATCATCTCAGGGTCGAACTCCATCTGCACGCCCAGGCCGCTGCACGTCTGGCAGGCGCCGTGGGGGGAGTTGAACGAAAAGGTGCGCGGTTCGATCTCTGACAGGCTGATGCCGCAGTGAACGCAGGCAAAATGCTCGGAGTAGAGCCGATCGGTCGGCGCGGCGTCGCGCCGGCTCACGTCGCTGACGAGCATGGCGCCGCCGCCCAGGCGCAGGGCTGTCTCCACTGAGTCGGTGAGGCGGCCCAGATCGAGCGCGCCCTCGCCATCTTTTGTCACCACCAGGCGATCCACAACGGCTTCGATGGTGTGATTCTTGTAGCGATCGAGCTCGATCTCCTCGTCCACATCGTGCACCTCGCCGTTGACGCGCACGCGCACGAAACCGGCTTTGCGCACGTCCTCGAAGATGCCTTTGTGTTCGCCTTTGCGGTCCTGGATCAACGGCGCCAGGATCAAAATGCGGCTGTCGGCTGGCATCTCCATGATCGAATCTACAATCTGCTGCGCGCTCTGTTGGGCGATTTCGCGGCCGCAATTGGGACAGTGGGGCGTGCCCACGCGGGCAAAGAGCAGGCGCAGATAGTCGTAGATCTCAGTGGTGGTGCCCACGGTGGAACGCGGATTGCGGCTGGCGCCTTTCTGGTCAATCGAGATGGCGGGGCTAAGCCCTTCGATCTGGTCCACGTCGGGCTTTTCCATCAGGCCCAGGAACTGGCGTGCATAGGCCGACAAGGACTCAACGTAGCGGCGTTGACCTTCAGCATAAATCGTGTCGAAGGCCAGGGACGATTTGCCCGACCCGGAGAGGCCTGTGATGACCACCAAGCGGTCACGCGGCAGCTCTACGGTGATGTTCTTCAGGTTATGTTCTCGTGCACCACGAACGATCAATTTGTCATGAGCCATGATCCAGTTCTCCTGGCGTGGCGCGTCACGCGATGTCGAACGACTAAGAAACCGGGTTTCTGTGGTGAAACCCGGTTTCGGCAAAAATAATGTCGGCCAAAACAGGCCGCAGAATCGGTTACTTCTTCTTCGTTTCCTCGGGCACTTCTTCGCCCTTGGCTGCCTTACCCTTGACAACCACTTCCGGCTCAGCGGATGTGGTGGCAGGCGCGGCTTCACCGGTCTCCTCAGAAACGGCGGCGCGCGTGCGGCTGAGCATCACCACAGCCTCGTCGGGATCAATGGCTAACTTCACATTGGCTGGCACCACCAGATCTCTGGCATGGAGGATGTAATGTTCGGGTGTGAGTTGGCTGATGTCAATCGCCAGCGAATCAGGAATGTTGCCAGGCAAACAGGAAACCGTGATGGTCTCCAGGTTGTGCACCAGGATGTAGTCACTGCCCACGCTGGCGGGCAGCGCGCCGAGCAGCTTGACGCGTACATCAATCTCAACCAATTCTGTCATGGAGACCTGGTAGAAGTCCACATGCAGTGGATTGCGCTTGACAGGATGACGCTGCAGTTCCTTGATGAGCACGGCCACCTGGCGGGCGCCAAAATCGAGCGTGGTCAGGTGGGTCAGAGCGCCCTGCTTGACCGCCTTGTCAAGGCTGATCCGCTCAATTTGCACGGATTCGGCTGGGACATTGTGTCCGTACATGACGGCGGGCACCCAGCCCTGCTGGCGCAGTTGATTGGCATGAACAGATGGGTCGCGCGGCTGCGCCACTAATGAAATTTGAGCCACGATTCTACGATCTCCTTTTTACGACGAACGTCTGGTCCGTTTTTTTCTATGATTACTATTCAGCCCAGCTTCTGCACGACCACTTGCGCTGCTGTACAACGCCTGGGATCGCGGCAGCAAGCGCGCAGATCGCCAGCGGATGCTTTCTGTCATCGGCGCAGGCCGACGGCTCGCCGAAGTCTTGGCAATGGCTGCAGCGGTTTCAACCGCCGGTGCGCAAATCAAGGTGCAAACGCAAACAAAGGCGCCTGTGAGCAGGCGCGGGGGCTATTGTACCTGAGGCCGGACGTTTCGTCAAAGTCTCGCTAATGAATGAATAGGTAGGCGCCGTTTAGATCACACCGCGGGCGCGCAGCGCCTGTATGTCATCATCGTGATAGCCCAGCTCATGCAGAACCTCGACCGTGTGCTGACCGAGCGTTGGCGCCGGCAAGCGGTAGCTCAGTTGATCCCCTGAAAAGTGAACCGGGTATGCGAGCGATTTGACTTTGCCCGCGGTGGGATGATCCAATTCGACAATATCGCCGCGCGCCAGGATGTGCGGGTCGTTGAGTGCTTGCGGCACGCTGTAGATTGGCCCGCAGGGAATGCCCGCGGCGTCGAATTCAGCCAGCCACTCCGCAGCATCCCGCGTCAAGAAAATCGGCTCGAGCTGTGCGATCAACGCGGGGCGGTTGACGTTGCGCAGCGGGTTGGTGGCAAACCGCGGGTCAATCATCAGAGACTCCTCAGCGCCGATAATTTTGCACATCTTCTGCCAGAGCCGCTCGCTGCCTACGGCGATGATGAACCAGGTGTCGTGCGCCTTGAACGGCTGATAGGGTGTGATCGTCGCATGTTGATTGCCCAGGCGCGGGGCTTCTTGCCCGGTAGCAAAGTACGCGCCCGCCACATGACTGAGCCAGGTCAACTGCGAGTCGAGCAGAGAGACATCGAGCGCCTGGCCTTTTCCCGTCTGGAAACGGCTGATGATCGCGGCCAGGATTCCCGTGAACGCATAGATGCCGCCGGTCAGGTCAGCGATGGGGACGCCGTAGCGCACCGGCGCGCCCTCTGGCTCGCCCGTAATGGACATAATTCCGCACATCCCCTGCACGATGATATCGTAGCCAGTGCGCTCCGCATAGGGGCCGGTGCGGCCAAAGCCTGTCAGTGACACATGGATGAGCCGTGGGTTGACCTGAAGGCAGCTCTCTGGGTCGAGCCGGCGTTTGGTCAAAGAGTCAAGGCGTGGAAAGTTGTTGAGGAAGATGTCAGCGCCGTACACCAGTTTGCGCAGGATTTCGCTACCTTCTTCAGTGTCGAGTTTGAGCGCCATGCCGCGCTTGTTGCGGTTCGTACTCAGAAAATAGGCGCTCTCATCCCCGACATAGGGCGGCGCCCAACCGCGGGTCATGTCGCCTTTGCCCAATTCCTCGATCTTGATTACTTCCGCGCCCATGTCCCCCAGGTACATGCTGCAGATGGGGCCGGCCAACGCCTGTGTCGCATCAATGACCTTCATGCCGGTCAAGATAGGCTGGTTGCGTGCGTTCGTCACGTCGTTGTGTTCCTTTCGTATGGGAGGTCCGCAGCCTGGCTAATCTGAGGCGCGCCGTAAGCGGCGCTGCTCGTCGCGCGCGCGCCGGCCATCGGACAGCGAGCGCGCGGGGCCGCCGCGCAACACATTGATGATCTCGGCCATGATGCAGACGGCAATTTCTGCCGGCGTGCGTGCGCCGATGTCCAGGCCAATGGGTGCATAGATGCGATCGAACTTCTCTGACGGGATGCCTTGCTCGTGGCTGAGGAGCTGGAACACCGCGTCCACCCTGCGCTGCGATCCAATCATGCCGATGTAGGCCAACGGCGCGTCCAGCACTTCGAGCAGGCAGTCAATGTCGTACTGATGGCCGCGCGTGACCAGGACGATGTAGGAATCCTTGTCCAGGCGGCCGTCAGCCACCATCGCATGCACGGTTTCCCGCAGCGGCGCGGCCAGAACCACATCGGCCTGTGCAAAACGCTGGCGGTTGGCAAACTGCGGCCGGTCGTCCAAGACGGTGACCGTGAATCCGCACAGACTGCCCAGGCTTGCCAGCGGCACCGCGATGTGCCCAGCGCCCACGATCGCCAGGTGCGGCGGCTGGCGCTGCACCTCCACGAAGACACGCAGCGTCGCGCCCATCTCCTGGCTGTAATCCAGGGTGCGGTGCTGCTTGCCGCTCAGCGTCGCGACGGCATCCGCCAGGATGCGCGCGTCAAGCTCGCCCAGGCCCAGATCGCCCAGCGCGGGCTGATCGCGCCAGACCAATGCCCGGCGGCCCTGGCTGGCCTGGAAGGGCCCGGACGCAGAAATGACCGTGACAAGGGCCACGCCGCGTTTGTCATCGAGCGATGAAAGCAGCGCGGAGAGGATGGGATCGGTCATTGGCCCCAACGCTCGACATAGACGTTCATGATGCCGCCGCAGACGCCCAGGCTTTGCATGGAAATGTCTTCGGTCAGGTCCACACGTACGTTCTGCGGCTCCCCTGTCTGGATGACATCCAGCGCTGCGCGGATGACATCCGCTTCACCGCAGCCGCCGCCAATGGTGCCGATGTGTTGGCCGAGGGGATGAATGATCATCTTGGCGCCCACCTCGCGCGGCACCGAACCCCGCACTTCGGTGATCGTGGCAAGGGCCACCGTTTCACCCTGGTCAAGCAAGTCGCTTAGTCTGTGATAAATCGTGTCCATTGCTCTCCCTTGCGCCGACCTCTCGTTGATAATCCATCGGGGTGTCCATATCGCTCAAAATAGTGGGGCTGTCCACCGTCACATGCTCGATCTGGCCCGCCAGCGATTGCCAGAGCGAACGCAGGCTCTCTTGCCAACTCAAGGCCAAGACCGCTGGCCATACTGCGCGCGGCAGGCAGATGGGATGCCCCCGGCGCATCTGGTAGCTGGGAATGATGATACGCTCCGCTGGACCTTGACGCCAGGCCGCCACAACCGCTTCAATGGTGGACGCCTGCATGCGCGGCTGATCGCCTACTGCAATCAGCGCAGCGTCCACCGCCGGCCCCAGGCCACGCAACCCAACCTGGATGGAAGAAATCATGTCGCCGGCCGCGTAATCGGGATTGAAGACGAAGCGCACGGGGTAGGCGCGCAGGGCAGCCGCCAATGCCTCATGCGCATGCCCGGTGACCACCAGCACCTCGTCCACTGACGTAGCAAGCAAGGTCGTCGCCACCTGCTCAATCACCGTGTGCTCACCCCACGGCAGCAGCGGTTTGAACCGTCCCATGCGCGTGGAACGCCCGGCCGCCAGCACTATCCCGGCAATCATGGTTGCCTCGCAGCATTACCCGGGCCCGAGGCTGAAGCCCTCCGGCTTCGACGTACAAGCCCCTTCGGGTCTGCAAACTCGGCCTGGCTCTGGTTTGCAGGGTCTTTTATCTTACATGTGCATGGTCGAACGAACCACAATACCCCAGAATGGTCTTTCATCATGGGCCAATGATAACACAACGCGCACCCTGCTGCCAAGTTCACCCCGCGTCAGCCTGCATGGGCCAGCGCACAGCCACGCGGCCAACTCGTTCCTGATCTCCAATCTCCGGTCTCTGGTCTTCATACTCCGGTCTCTGGTCTTCATACTCCGGTCTCTGGTCTCCAATCTTTGATCTCCGGTTTCCAACCTCCACTCTCCTCCTCGCGGCTTGACAAATTTTCTGCCGCGTGAGATAACACAACCAAGACAGTTCATTCCGTCGCTCGCTGATCGTTAGGTTGTCTTAGGCAGGTGAATATGACAGACTTGCAGCCGATTCGAGTTCTTATTCTGACCGCGGATGCAGGCGCAGGGCATCGCAGCGCCGCGAATGCGCTAGATGGGGCGCTGCACGCCCGTTATGGCGATCGTGTCATTACCGCGATTGTCAATCCGCTGCACGAGCCTCATGCGCCCATTGCTTTCCGCGTGGCTGAGGAAAACTATCTGAACCAGGTGCAAGCCACGCCCACCCTCTACCAGTTACAGCACGAGGCGACCGATTCGCCGCTGTCGGCTGCGCTGTTTGGCCTGTCCGCGCGTCTGCTGCTGGCGCGCACCATGACGCGGCTCCTGGTGCGTTGGCAGCCCGATGTAGTCGTCTCGGTCTACATGCTCTACAGCGAGGCTGTGGCTGCAGCCAGCGCGCGCCTGGGCCGTAAGGTTCCGCACATCACCGTCATCACCGATCTCGGTTCCACCGTGCACTCGGTGTGGTTTTCGCCGCACGATGCATTTTGCGTGGCATCGTCAGAGGTGGTGCGGCGCAAAGCGATTACGTGCGGCATGGACGAAGCGCATGTGGTGGTCGCCGGCATCCCGGTGGATCGGCGCTTTGGCCAACCTGCGGCCCCGGTCAGCGAATTGCGCGCCCAGTTGGGCTGGGAGGCTGATCGGCCCGTCATTCTGTTGATGAGCGGCGGCGCCGGCATCGGTCATGTGGCGGACCTGGCGGCCGCGATTGATGCGGCTGGCCTGCCCGCGCAGTTGGCCGTGGTGGCTGGCCGCAACGAGGAGCTAGAAGCGCACCTGCGCGCCACCCCCTGGCGTAACCCAACGTACATCTACGGCTTCACGCGTGAGGTGCCCACGTTGATGCACGCCTCGAACATCGTCTTGACCAAGGCCGGCGGCCTATCCGTCAGCGAGGCGCTGGCCGCGGGCCTGCCGATCATTCTGCACAGTGCGATTCAGGGCCAGGAAACCGGCAACGTCGAGCACGTGGTGGAGCACGGCGCTGGGGTGTGGGCGCCGACGTCAACCGAGGTTGTGCGCACGCTCAAGCGGTGGTTGGTGCAAGACCCGCAGGAGTGGCGGCGCTACACCGACGCGGCGCGTGCATTGGGTCGTGGTCAGGCGGCTGACGATGTGGCTGGCCTGGCGTATGAAGTGGGCTACCGTGCGCAAAGGGAAACACAGCCGGCCGCGCCGCGCCGCCGGCTGGCTGTTCAAATTCGCCCGCTGCGCGCGTGGGCAAAGCGCTATGCGCGGCGTATCCTACGGCCCTAGCTGCGCCGCCAATTGGCTGAGCGGTGTGCGTGAGCTCATGTCAAGGCTCAACGGCGTCACCGACACCACGTGATCCACCGCGAACGCGTAGATGTCGGAGTCTGGCTCCAGGCGCGACCGATCAATGATGATCTGATAAGGCAGGCGCACCGCGTCTTCGAAACGCAGGCGATCGCTCGGAATCGTCTGGTAATAAGGCAGGCGTGATTGCCGTGTCAGTCGCCACGGTGTCTGCGGCGTTGCGGCTGCGGGAATGTCCATCTTGAGCACATCCACATCGGGCGGGAAGGGCTGCGCCAGCGCCAGGCGCGTCAGCCAGCGCGTAAAGTGCACCGCGACGCGCCAATCCACATCGTAGCCGAGACGGGCATGATACGCGGGATCGGTCTCGAGTGAGATGGCGAGCGCGGGCACGCCCATGTCCGCGGCCTGCAAGGCGGCGCCCACGGTGCCGGAAACCATCACGCTGGTGCCCAGGTTTTCGCCATAGTTGATGCCGGAGATGACCAGGTCAGGGCGCTGCGGGCGACAGACTTCGTGCAGGCCGTAGAGGACCGCTTGCGCGGGTGAACCGGGCACCGAGTAGGCCGGCACATGATCGCCGTTCAGACGCAGTTCTTCGACAAAAATAGCGCCGCTCATACTGCCAGGCAGGCTGCGCCCCATCGCGCTCTGCTGTTCCTTCGGCGCCACCACCACCAGATCAGCCAAATCGTGCACGGCCTCAATGGCTGCCATCAGCCCGGGCGAATGAATTCCATCATCGTTAGTCAGCAAAATCAATGGCCGCGTCAACGTGATGCCTCCGAACCCAGGTTTGCGTCCGCTGACACTTCAAGGAGTTGCTCATGACCTGTGCTCGGTGTTCGGAGCCATATCTCCGCCGTCGGGAATTCTTCTACCTGCCTGATCAGGATCGGGATTCGGCCATAGGCCTCTCGAATCCTCAGATAGAGTAGTCGTCGGTCTGGATCATGATCTGCCACCCGCCGTTCGTGGATAGCAACCCATTCCTTGGGAAACTTCCGCCACAAATCAGGGTGCATTGACTCGTAGGCGCTGATTTCACGATCGAGCTTGGCTCGCTGCTGTTCGCGCAGATAGTGCGTCACGGCATCATTGACGATGTCACTCAGGCTACGACCCTCCTGCCGCGCATCGTCTTCGAGGCTGACCAGAAGCTCTGGTCGTAATCTAATCGCTTCCATATTGGTTCACTTTCACGATCAACGCCTATCCAGCGTTGCACTCAATGGATGCGTTATTTTAGCATGAGGTTAGCCGGCGGGCAAAGGAACGGAACGCGCAGACTTCCGAAGTCTGCAGGACTTCGGAAGTCTGGTTTGACGCGCGAGCCGCTTAGCGGCCGTTCTTGGCGGGGCGCCGCGTGTCAATATCGTCTGGATACATCAGCGCGTCGCGGCCGCGTTCGCCTGTCCGGATGCGCACTACATCATCCACCGGGTAGATGAAGATCAGGCCATCGCCCTCTTTACCGGTGCGGGCGGCGCCGATGATGGTTTCGATCGTCCGCTCCACGTTATGATCGCTCAACACGATGTTGACCTGCACCTTTGGCAGTAAGTCCATGTGGTAGGTGGTGCCGCGCCAGGAGAGTTCGATCCCACCCTGGCGACCGTGTCCGCGCACCTCAATCACGTTCATGCCCATGATGCCGACGGCGCGCAATGCGTCCATCACATCGTTCAATGCTTCCTCACGAATGATCGCTTCGATTTTCTTCGTCATCAGTCTGTCCTTTTCTCTCTGCCTGCATTTGTACCATCATTTGATGAAACAATCGGCGAACGGTGCGACGGCAATTACTTCGCGGCTGCGGCCCCAGGGCGAATGGCCGGCCGCGGGGTGCGGAAGTTGCCGCCAGGCATCACGACATCCACGTTGGTGTAACCGGGCACGCCCATCTCCGGCACGTCCAGGCCGTGCACCTCATGCGCCGGGTCGCTGCGCAGCAGCTTGAGCGCATTCAACACCTTGAAGAAGACGTAGGAGAGGCCGCCCACCACGACGACCACCGAGATTGCCTCCAGGAACTGCGCCGCCAGTTGACTGGAGCCGCCAAACAGGATGCCGCGCACAGGGCCAGCCACGCCGTTCCAGCCGTCAGTCACGGGGTTGCCGTTGGCGAAGATGCCAACCGCCAGCACGCCCCAGAGGCCGTTGGCAAAGTGCACCGGCACCGCGCCCACGGGGTCGTCAATCTGCAGTCGTTCCAGGGCGAAGGTCACAATGCAGACCACGACGCCTGCAATCAAGCCAATGACCACGGCCGAGAGCGAATCCACGAACGCGCAGGGCGCGGTGATGGCGACCAGGCCGGCCAGGATGCCGTTGACCGACAGACCAGGATCTGGTTTCTTGCTCGGCCCCACGAGCCACATGTAGGCCATGGCGGCGACGCCGCCCGCCGCGCCCGCCAGCAGCGTGTTGATGGCCGCGTTGACCGCCAGCACACGCCCGGCGCCCATGAAGGCCAGCGACGAGCCGGGGTTGAAGCCAAACCAACCGAAGAAGAGAATGATGGTGCCGAGGATACCCATCGGAATGTCGTGACCAGGCATGGCGTTGGCGCTGCCGTCTTTGTTGAAGCGGCCGATACGCGGGCCGATGACGATGGCGCCCACCAGAGCCAGCGTGCCGCCGATCATGTGGACAACGCCAGAGCCAGCAAAGTCCACCGCGCCGTTGCCCAACCCGGCAAAGCGCCCCAGGTTCTGCAGCCAACCGCCGCCCCACACCCAACCGCCGACCAGGGGGTAGATGAACATGCTGACCCAGAGGCCCATGAGGACGAAGCCGCTAAACTTCAGGCGTTCGGCCATCGAGCCGGTAGGGATCGTGGCCGCCGTGTCCATGAAGACCATTTGAAAGAGGAAGAAGGAGAGCACGGCTACGTTAGAGCCAACGCCCATCAGCATGAAGCCGCTGCCGCCCAGCAGACCCACCTGGCCGAAGCGCAGGAGCGGCGTGCCCAGCAGACCCGCCAGGTCGCCCAGGGTGGTGGGCGAATGGGCCCAGGCTGCGGCCGCGCCCACGGCCGGGTAGGTGAAGTTGACCGCGCCAAACTGGAAGGCAAAGCCGGTCAGCCAGTAGCCCAGGGCGCCGATGCAGAACACCATCATGTTCATCATCATCGTGTGCGCCACATTCTTGGAACGGGTGAAACCGGTTTCCACGAGGGCAAAGCCGGCCTGCATGAAGAAAACCAGGAAGCCGGCGATGAGCATCCACATCACATTGAGACCTACGCCGGGATCATTCAGCGGGTCAATCCCATCGGCGGCAAAGACGCGGGGCGCCAGCAGGCTGAAAACCGCCAGCGTGGCCACGAGCGCGGACACGCGCACACCAAAACGGAACAGTTTCTCTTTCATCACAAAAAATCCTCCCTGCGAATTGAGTACGTGTTCACGCACAACGCAGGGAGGTTATCACAACCGGCAGCCGACTTTCCACGTTCAGGCTATACAAAAGCCATTTTCGGCCATTTGTGCACTCACAACAGAACTATCCAAACCGCCGCCCCATCCTTTGTGCACTCTGCCCGAAATCTCCGGTCTCCGGTCTCTGATCTCCGGTCTCTGATCTCCGGTCTCCGGTCTCCAACCTCTCCTACAATCCCGGCACGACACGCGCCAATCGTTCCACCGCACGTTCCAGGTCGCTCATCGCCGTGGCGATGCTGAAGCGTACATGCCCTTCGCCCGCAGCGCCAAACTCGATGCCAGGGGTGCATGCAATGTCGGCCTTCTCCAGCAGCGCATCGGCCACCTGCACGCTGTTCAGGGTCGAGTGCGGGAAGCTGGGGAACAGATAGAACGCGCCTTCGATGGGCGCGCAGGCGATGCCTGGAATTTCCGCCAGCGCATCCAGCATGAAGCGCCGGCGCGCGGCATAGGAAGCCACCATCTCCTGGATGCAGTCCTGCGGTCCGTTGAGCGCGGCAATGCCTGCGGCCATGCTAAACGAGGCCGCGGAGGTGACGCTGTGCGTCTGCAATTTCATCGCCAGCTTGACGATCGGCTGCGGCGCGGCCAGCCAGCCCAGGCGCCAACCGGTCATGGCATACGCCTTGCTGAAGCCGTTGATCGTGATTGTGCGCTCGGCCATGCCTGGCTCGGCGGCCAGGGAATAGTGCACCGCGCCATCGAACAAGAGATATTCATAGATCTCATCGCTGATGACGTAGAGATCGGCTGCGTTCGCGACCTTGACGATCGCATCCACCTCGCCGCGTGTCAGCACGCGGCCGGTGGGGTTGCTCGGGCTGTTGACCATGATGGCTTTGGTCTTGGGCGACAGATGCTGGCGCAGAATCTCTTCCGTCACCAGGAAGTTCTGATCGTTGGGCAGGCTGACGTGCACGGGGACCGCGCCATTCAGGCTCACGATCGGGTCGTAGCTGACCCAGGCCGGTTCCAGGATCATGACCTCATCGCCGGGATTGACCAGCGCGGCGATGGCGAGGTAGAGCGCCCATTTGCCGCCGGGGGTGACGATGACCTGGCTGGGGCTGACCTTGACGCCGTTTTCACGTTCCAGCTTCGCGGCGACAGCCTCCAGCAGTTTGGGCTTGCCCTGCGCGGGTGGGTAGTTGGTGTCGCCGGCGTTCATAGCCTTGATCGCGGCGTCAATGATGTGCTGCGGCGTCTTGAAGTCCGGGTCGCCGCCGGCCAGGGCAATGACATCGCGGCCCTGCGCCTTGAGCGCGCGCGCTTTGTCGGAAATGGCGACCGTGGCCGAAGGGGGAATGCCGCGCAGCAGGTGAGACAGGTTATTCATGTGTTTCTCCGTTATTCATAGGCATCGCGCGTAGCTTCTGAGTGATGGGTGATAAGGGAATGGCAATAGGCCTGCTTACCACGGCGGCTATGTTGCCTCGCAAACGGTGGAGCCGCCGCCAGGCACACAGTTCATCACAGAAGCCTATTGTAGACGACGCGTGGTGAACCCGCAAAGCGCCGAGAGCCGCATCAGCGAACACAGAATTCGCCAATTAACTCATTCTTAACAAAATCACCATACGCACTTCACCAACCGCAGCTACATTGGGCGTATCATGAGTTCATGTCCTGCCAGGCCGTCCGGCGCCCCCGCAGCCAGGAACGAAAGGCAGGCATCACTCAGAACATGACGACAATGTACACTGTGGAGGTAAACCGATGCGATCTCAGACGAACCGCAAAGCGATCATCATTTCTGCCTTGCTGACAGCCTTTGTCCTCACCCTGGCTGGCGGCGGGCTGCTGCTGTCCAACCGGCTGGCCGCCGGCAACACTGGCCCGGCGCAGGAGCAGTCTCCTGTGACCACGGGAGCGGCTGCCGATGCCGCGCTCCCACCGGGAGCGGAGGCCGCGGCTCTTGCCGTGCAGCCGGCCGACACCGATACCGTGACCGCCGCCTACGAAGCGCAGCTGCAGGCGGCCAACCAGGCGCTGCAAGAGGCCTACGCGCAGATCAACGCGCTGCAAGCCAGCCAAAATCAGCTCATCTCCGGCGCCGCAGCTCGATTCGAGCACGAGGGAGGGCACGACCATGACTAATTCAACAACACCAACCAAACGGCGATCGCCAGGCGCCAGCCTGACCTGGAAGAGTGGGGTATTGGCCTTCAGCCTGGCCGCGGTCATCGGCGGCAGTGCGCTGATTGCGCGCCTGGATCCGCCAACGCAGGTGGCTCAGGCTGTGCAAGCCCAGCCCACGGCCGCGGTGGTTCAGCCTAGCACACAAACCGGGCAGACACAGCGCAGCCGCACGACGCGACTGTCGCCGCTGCCAACCAAGCCCGTGTTTCTGCAACCGATCACCCGAACCCGGCGATCGTGAGCGTCCCATGTTGAGACAGATTCAGTTTCGGGCGATGAACACCGATGTCGGAATCTGGCTGTGGCACGCGGCTCGCCAGGCTGAGGCGTGGCTGCAGGACGCGGCTCAGCGCTTCGCTGCGATCGAGGCTGAGCTGAGTCGCTTTCGGCCTGACTCTGGCTTGAGCCGCTTGAACGCGGCAGCCGGGGCCGGGCCCCAGCCAGTGTCGCCGCTGCTGTGGACGGTGCTGAGCGCGGCGCTGGATGCGGCGCGCCGCAGTCAGGGCCTGTTCGATCCCACGCTGCTGCGCCCCCTGCAGCGCGCGGGCTATGATCGCAGCTTCGAGCAGCTGCCGCCGAATTTCCCCGGCGTTCCCGCGCTTAACACGCTGGAGTGGGGCTACCAACGGATTGACATGAATCCGGCGGCCATGACGGTGAGCTTGTCCGCAGGCCTGGGCCTTGACCTGGGCGGCATTGGCAAAGGTTGGGCGGTGGATCATGTGGCGCAGGCGTTGGCAGTGCACGGCCCGGTGCTGGTTGACGCCGGCGGCGACATTCGAGTCATCGGCGTTGCGCAGGGCGAACCCTGGCCCATTGCCGTGCAGGATCCGTTCAACGAACAAAACGACCTGCTGACCCTCGCGCTGACCAGCGGCGCCGTGGCTACCAGCAGCATCGGCGGCCGCCGCTGGACGCGCAACGGTCAGGCCATGCACCATCTGCTTGACCCGCGCACTGGTCAGCCGAGCGCCAGCGATCTGCACACCGTGACCGTGCTTGCGCCCACGGCTGCCGCGGCTGACGTGGCAGCCAAGGTCACGCTGATCCTGGGCAGCCAGCGCGGCCGCGGCTACCTGACCAGCCGCGGTCTGCGCGGGCTGCTCTGCCGGCGCGATGGTCAACAACAAACAGTCGGCCGCCTGCCGCTTAGTCACCTGCTGGCCCGGCCAATCGAAATACAGGAGGAGTACGTATCATGAGCGAACCAGTGAAGCGCCAGCCGGCGCCTCCATCTGCGTCATCCCAGTTCGACCGCGCGGCCGCGCCTGCGTCGCGCCAAAAGCCGCCAAATCCTATTCCCGACGACTATGAGACCTTCTGGGGCGCAATCTTTGGAGCGCTGGTTGGCTTGGGCCTGGCGCTTGCCGGCCTGGCCATCGGCCTCGGCGTCACCGGATGGACCGGCGACACCAAGTCTTACTGGTATCTAAGTCGCGCTTCTGGCTTCGTGGCCTACCTCCTGTTGTGGGGTTCGGTGGCATGGGGTTTGCTGCTGAGTTCCAAAATCGGCAAGGGCTGGCTGCGGCCTCCCGCGCTGCTCGATGCGCATCAATTCCTGAGCAACGTCGCGGTCGGTTTCACCCTCTTCCACGGCTTGATCCTGATGGGAGATCATTATCTGAGCTTCCCACTGCAGGCGGTTCTGCTGCCTTTCGCGGGCGACTACAAGCCGGCGCTGGTCGCGGCCGGCCAACTGGGTCTGTGGCTCTCTGTGCTGTTGGTTGGCAGTTTTTACCTGCGCAAGCGACTGGGTCAGGCGCTGTGGCGGACGATACACTACAGCAGTTTCCTTGCGTATTGGGCAGTGCTCCTGCATTCGGTTCTGATCGGCAGCGATTCGAAGCTGCTCGGGGTGCAGATGCTTTACCTGGCGACAGGCAGCGTGGTGTTGTTCCTGACACTCTACCGCATACTGGCCCGCGATGGTCAGCCGCGCAAGGCGTCGGTGCTGGGATAGGAATCCAGGACATGAATGGGCGCTGGGGATCAGGCAAACAGGGGCCAGACCAGGTTGACTGGTCTGGCCCCTCTGGAAGTCGGGGCGATACTGTGTTGGCGCCCCTTCAGGCCGGCAACTCGGGCATGGGATACGCAATGACCTTGTTGATGGCGTCTGCCAAAACGGGATCTACTTCGATGGCAGCCGTCGTGGTCGCATCGGCCGGATAACCTTTTTGCTCCAGCGCGCGCACCGCGGCGACAATTTGGTCCGCGGCAAGCTCCGGGGCAAGGGAACCGGTGTTGATAATCAAGCCAAACTGAGATTCGTCATCCCAGCGCTGGCCGTAAAACATTTGCACGAACTTGCTGTGCACGGTGTCGTCTTCTCGCACCCGCTCTTCCGCCGTTTGCACATCGGGCAGACCCTCGCGGGCCATGATGCGCTGCACGCGGATCGAGAAGGGGGCTTCCAAGCGGACGTTCAACACGTCCGCATAGTCGTGCAGAACCGCGAAGCCGCCCCGGCCCAGAATCACGACGTTGCCGCGCTTGGCCACGGCCCCGATGATCTCGTTCAACATCGAAACCATCAGCAGGTTGTCGTAATTGATGAGGTCCAGGATTCCCGGCGCTGAAGTGTACAGATCGTCGAATTTGGTCAGCCCATACTGCCGGAACACCCCGTCAACCATGCGCTTGTCCACGAAATCGTAGCCGAGACGCTTTGCGACCCGTTGACCGATGTCAAGGCCGCCGCTGCCAAACTCCCTGGAAATTGTTATGACCGCCATGGTTTACGCCTCCTTGTTGTCGCCGAGATCACGCGGCCTCGGATCCCACGGCGTACTTCATGATCGCTTCTTCACTGGCTTCGGCTCGAGACAGCTCCTTCACGATGGTCCCCTGCCGCATGACCATGATGCGATCGCTCATGCCCAGGACTTCGGGCAGCTCGGATGAGATCATGATGACCCCCACGCCCTTCTTGGTCAGATCATCCATGATTTGGTAGATCTCTGATTTACTGCCCACATCAATGCCGCGGGTCGGTTCATCCATGATGAAGATGCGCGTGCCGATGCTGAGCCAACGGGCCAGCACAACTTTCTGCTGATTGCCGCCGCTCATGTTGACCACAATGAAGTTCGGTCCCGGCGTCTTGATACTCAGATCCTGGATCATCTTCTTCACCAGGTTGAGTTCGCGGGGCAGTTGGATCACGCCCCATCGGCACAGCTGCTTCAAGCCCGAGATGGTCGTGTTGAACGCGACGTTCAGTTTGAGGAAGAGGCCTTGGGCCTTGCGGTCCTCGGTCACCAGGGCCACGCCATGCCGGATGGCATCCTGCGGGGAGGATGCCCTATACGGCTGCCCGGAAATGCGCATCTCGCCGGTGTACGGATCGGCGCCAAAGATGGCGCGGGCCAGCTCGGTGCGTCCGGAGCCGGTGATGCCGGCAAAACCGACAATTTCGCCGGCGTGCAATTCGAAGGAAATGTCGTGCACCAGCTTGGTCCGGGAGACGTTTTTGACCTCCAACAAGACTTCGCCGAGGACCGGGGCGCGCTTGGGGTAGACATCCTTCAGGTCGCGCCCGATCATGAGCTTGACCAAATCGTCCATCGTTACTTCAGAGACGTTGCGGGTATCTATATAGCGCCCGTCTTTGAGCACCGTCACCTGGTCTGCCAGCTCAAAAATCTCTTTCAGGCGGTGGGAGATGTAGACGATCCCGATGCCCTGGGCCTGCAGCGAGCGCACCACCTGGAACAGCTTTTCCAGGTCTTTCTCGCCCAACACGGCCGACGGCTCATCCATGATGAGGATGCGCGTCTTGCGATTCAGAGACTTGGCGATCTCGACCAACTGCTGCTCGGCCACCGCCAGGGTCGAAACCACGGTCTCAACGGAGAGCTCGACGCCCAGGGTGTCGAGAATTTCCCGAGAGCGCTTCTTGACCTGCGCCCAATCCACTGAGAGCCCCTTCCTGGGCAGATGGCCCAGAAAGATATTCTCGGCGACGGTCAGATCGCGCGCCAGGTTGAACTCCTGATAGATCGTCGAGATGCCCAAGGCCTGGGCATCCTGCGGCCCGCGGATGTCAACCGGTTTCCCCTCGAAGAAGATCTCGCCCTCGTCCTTGGTGTAAGCGCCGGACAGGATCTTGATCAAGGTTGACTTGCCGGCCCCGTTCTCACCCAGCAGCGCATGAACCTGACCTTCCCGGATGGTGAGACTCACGCCTTCCAACGCTTTGACGCCGGGGAAGGTTTTGCCAATGCCCTTCATTTCCAGCAGGATCTTACCTGGGGATTCACTCATGGCGACCTCCTGTCTGGCTACTTGCCCCGGTGGGAGAGGTAGTCAACGGACACCGCCGCGATCACCAGGATGCCGGTGATGAGAGTTTGGTAGATCGAGGGGATGCCCATCAGTTGCAGACCGTTGCGGAACACGCCCACGATCAGGGCGCCGATCAGGGTGCCCATGATGTGGCCGCGGCCGCCCAGGAGGCTGACGCCGCCGATCACGACGGCGGTGATGCTGTTCAGGTTAGCGTCCGCGCCGGCGTTTGGGTCGCCCACGCCCGTGCGGGACATGAGGAGCAGACCGGCGATGCCGTAGGTGACGGCGGCAATCGTGTAGACGCCTAGCAGCACGCGGTTGGTATTGATGCCGGCCAGGCGGGCCGCTTCGGGGTTATCGCCGACCGCGTAGACGGAGCGGCCCACGGGTGTCGAGCGCAAGATGTACCAGGCAATAATGAACAAAATGATCATCACCACTGAGCCGTAGCTGACCTCCGTGCCGCCCACGTTGAAGGTTCGGCCGAGGAACAACAGGATGTCGGGAAGCGAGGTAACCGTGGACGTCGTGTAGATGCGGACCAGGGCGAAGACGATGTTGTAGGTGCCCAGGGTAACGATGAAGGCGGGCAGCCCGATGCCCGTGACCAGGCCGCCGTTGATCAGGCCGAACACGATACAGACGGCCATGCCGATGAGGATGGCCAGGATCGGGTTGACGCCGGATCGGACCGCGAGGCCGGTGGTGAGGATCGAGGATAGCGCCATGATCATGCCGTTGGAGAGGTCAATGCCGCCGGTCAGGATCACCAGCGTCTGCCCAATGGCGAGGGTGCCGACGACCATCACCTGCTGCATGATTAAGGAGAAGTTGGCGCCCGTTAAGAACTTATCGGACTGGGTAGTAAAGAAGATGGCGGCCAGGATGAGCGCGACAAGAGGCCCCATAATGGGCGACCCCTGCATAACGCTCAAGAAGCCAGACCGCCGCTTGGTAACTTTGCTGACGACTGCACTCATGGTGATCCTCCTCCAAAAGAGCGGCGGCAGGTTTCCCCGCCGCCGCTGATCTAGTTCAGGTTATTTCTCGCCCCAGCAGTTTGCTGCGCCGAACGCGGAGTCCTTGCTGTCAACGCCCGCCTGCGGCTGGTCGGTGATCAGCGTGACACCAGTGTCTGTGTAGCCGGTCGGCTTCTCGCCGGTCTTGGCATACTTGACCAACGCTTCCACGCCCATCGAGGCCATCTTCAGCGGGTACTGCTGCGAAGTGGCGGCAAACTTGCCATCCTTGATTCCCTGGACGCCCGGGTTGCAGCCGCCGTCAACGGAGACGATGGTGATGCTCTTTTCCTTGCCCGCGGCCTTGATGGCCTGGTATGCGCCAGCCGCAGCCGGTTCGTTGATCGTGTAGACTAGGTTGATGTCAGGGTTCTTGCTCAGGCAGTTTTCCATGGCGGTCTGGCCTTCGGCCTGGTCGCCGTGCGTGTCCTGGCTGCAGACTACTTCCTTCGCGGTGATCAGGTCGGACGCGTTCGGGTCGGCCGTGCCCAGGCCCATACCCTGAAGGAAGCCGTTGTGGCGCTGCGCACCGACGGTGATGCCGGGCTGCAGATCGAGGGTGGCGATGACGGGCGTCTTGCCAGCGAAGGCGGCCTTGGCCCACTGGCCGATCAGGAGGCCGGCGTTGAAATTGTTGGTCGCGAACAGAGCGTCAACCGCGCTTTGCGGTTCGGTCGCGGTGTCCAGCGCAATGACAACCACGCCCTTCGCACGCGCCTTCTCGATGGTCGGCACGATGGCCTTCGTGTCACTGGGGGTGATGAGGATGCCCTTGGCCCCGGCGTTGACCATGTTCTCGAGCGCCGTCACCTGGCCTTCATTGTCGCCGTCTTTCGCGCCAGCGCCGGTCATCAACTTCACGCCCAACTCGGTGGCCTTGGCCTGCGCGCCTTCCTTCATCTTGACGAAGAAGGGGTTACTCTCGGTCTTGGTGATCAGGCCGACGATGATCTCGCCAGAGGCGCCTGGCGCCTTGGTGGCGGCCGGTGTGGCTGCGCCGCCGCAGGCGGACAGCAGCATGGCAACAACAACTAACAGGGGAATGATTCTCTTGTACGACATGGTGTTTCTTCTCCTTCAAAGTGTGAGCGTAACGGACGTGACAATCGTTGTGATCTTTGCGGCCTGTTAGATTTAGTTGGGATCACCTCCCCCTGGGTTCCAGGTGTTGCATGCGCTACGATGGTGGACCGGGCTAGTCCTCAGGCGCCGCCAGCTGGCGGTGCGCTGCACGACGCTCTTCTGACTAACTCCACCGGCAACGGCGGCGGGGTTTCCACCGACTCGCCATTGATCATTTGCATGAGCAGGCGAGCGGCGGTTTGACCAAGCTCATAGGTAGGTTGACGCACGACGGTCAGGGGTGGACTGAACAGCGGCGCCCAATCGTGATCGTCGAAACTGAGAAGTGAGATATCGTCAGGGCACCGCAGCCCAGAGGTCCTCAGTGCATACAGCGCGCCCAGCGTCAGTTGGTTCGAAGCGACGAAGACCGCTGAAGGGCGCTGCGGGAGATTTAGAAGCCGCTGCAGCGCCTCATACGCGCTGGGCAGCCCCTGGCGTTGGCTGGTCGGCTTGACCAAAGAGAGTGAACCGCTGCCGCTGGCCACAACGCCATAGAACCGTGGATCGGCCTGCACAACCAGGGCGTGGTCAATGGGGAGGTCGGCCTCGCGTAAGGCTTCTTCCCAGCCTCGGAGCCGTTCGATTTGTGTGCTGATGGTATCAATGCCCATCAAGCAGGCAATGCGGCGATGGCCCAGGCCAATCAGGTAGCTGATGGCTTGACGCGCGCCAGCTTGATTGTTGACTCCGACCAGCGGCGCTGCCAAGCCCGGGCTGCTGCGGTCGAGTTGCACAATCGGAACCCCAGACTCGGCCAAGGCCAGCAGCGATGCACAGCGCACGCCGGTGGGGGTAATGATCAGGCCTTCGATTTGCTGCGTGGCTAGTAAGTGTAAGTTCTCTTCTTCGCGTGCCGGGTCTTCATCGGTATTGCAGAGGATGATATTATACCGAGAACTAAGGGTTTCATCCTCGATGCCGCGCGCGGCCGCGGTAAAAAAAGGATTCCTGATTTCTGAAATGACGAGGCCGATTTTACGAGTCGAATTGGTGGCCAGACCGCGCGCAACGGCGTTCGGTCGGTAGCTCAACGCCTCGATGGCATCCAACACCTTTTGGCGGGTCTTGTCGCTGACGAAGCGTGTCTGATTGATGACGTGGGAAACCGTCGCAATAGACACCCCTGCGTGTTTGGCCACATCCTTGCTGCTAGGTCGAGCCATCGAATTCCCTGTCCCTGAGATGCCGATGTCCAGCGCGTGCTTGATGCGCAATTGCCTGCGTAAGCGCTTGCGTAAACGCTTACGCAAGTATACCACGGCTTTTCTACGTTGTCAAGATGCCCCAGCAGGCAGTTTTTACATCAGCGCTGACGCCCCTAAACGCTGCGCGATCAGGTCTTGGTATTGAGCTGAATGAACTGGATTGGGCGCCATCTCAAGGCTGTATTCGATGGCGGCCACGGCTTGATTCACCTCCTGAACCGCGCCAACGCCGACGGCTGCTGTCAGCGCAGCGCCCCACACCGCGTTTTCGAAGTTGGTGATCTTAAGCGGACAAGCAAAGAAGTCCGCAGCCATCTGCGCCCACACGCGGCTGTCGAGCAGCCCTTTGCCCGCGCCGATCATGAATCCCGCCTTGCTGCCGAGCGTGGGGGGGCGCAGCGCGACCAAATCGAGCAGGACTCCTTCCATGACCGCCCTGGCCTGGCATCCAGGGTCGCGCAGGTCGGTGCGCCCTGAGAATCCTTCCTGGCGCTGCTGGTCAAATCGAGATCTCACCTGATACACCAGCCCATCCGCGCCCACGGCCGTTTGTGCGGCTAACGCATCCATCTGGCGATAGCCAAAATCCTGGCCCTCGTGCGCGCGCAGCGCGTCACGCAGTTGGGCGTAGTTTCGTCCCCCGCCCATGCTGGCCCCGACAAACACGTAAGCCCCATTGAAGTAGCTGCGCGTGTCAACGCCAACCGCCCGCGCATAGCGCGGCGTCACCTTCGAGATTTGGGCGCCGGTGCCGATATTGATCAAGACCGGCGAATCGCCAGAAAGGAGACCGTTTCCGAGCAGCGACATTTGGTTATCGCCGCCGCCGTAGGTGACGGGGACGCCTGGTTGCAGTCCGAGTGACCGCGCGATCGCGTCCGGCAAAGCCCCAGCAATGGCCGTTGTGCTATGTACGCGCGGTAGCAGCGCAGAGGGCAAGCCAAGTTTGGCGATGACGCTTTCGTGCCACTGATTGAGCCGGGTGTTGAAAAGCCCTGTACCGCACGCATTGGTCGGGTCCGTGGCAAAATCGCATGCGCCCAGGAGTTTTCCGCGGATGAAATCGCCCGGCAAAGCCACATGCCGAATGTGGTCAAACAGGGCCGGGTCATTCTCTTTGATATGAAACAGCGTGGCTCCCAGGTAGCCGCTGGGCAGTGTAGCGATCCCCAGGTCTTCAAATTCTGGCCCTGCAAGGAGAGCCATCATCGCTTCGACCGTGGATCGGTGGCCGTATTTCGGCAGCCGCACATCGCCGCGCTTGTCTTGCCAGTTGATGATTGGTTCGATGACCTCGCCCCGGGCGTCGTACAGAACTGTGCCATGCATTTGGCTTGAGAGGCCAACGCCGCGGATGGCTTTGGCGTCAATTCCGGCCACGGCTTTGCGGATGGTAGCTGTGGTCGCCTCCCAAAGCATCGTGGATGGCTGCAGGGCAGCATTGTCATAGCTTTGCATAGCCAGGGCAACCAACCTGAAGCGGCTTAGATCCAGTACCGCGACCTTGACGCCCGACGTACCCATGTCTATGCCTAACGTGTAGTCTGCCATGGTTCTATGCCTTTCTCATTATTTTGATCTGTCTGCGTGCGTCACAGCCGACTGACTCGAAGGTGTTTGTTCTGCCACACCGTAGATTGGGCTGTCAGCTCAATGCGGGCGCCGCCTACAGGTCATCTTCGATAGGCTCGAAGCGGCGCTGAGTCAGCCGGTGCAGCCAGAGGTAGCCGATCACCGCCACGGCCGATACGATTCCGGCTGCATACCAAACCCAGTTGGGATCGTAATTGTCCAAAATCAAGCCAGCGGCGGCCGCGCCCACGGTGGACGGGATGGCGTGCGCCAGGTCATGGAAGGCCATATACCGTCCGCGCAGTTCAGCCGGCGCAAAACGGGCCGCCAGCATGGCGCCGACCGGCATCACGATCATCTCGCCGAAGGTGATGATGAGAATCGCCGCCACGAAGAGCGCGTAGCTGGCCACAAAGCCAAACAGCGTGAACCCCACCAGGTAAAGGAACGTTCCGAACGCCATCATCAGCATGGCCGGACGGCCTTTGATGCGGCGCGTCACCCAGAATTGCAGCAGCACCACGGTCAGCGCGTCCAGGCTGAGCAGCAGCCCATAGCCGCGATCGGGTACGCCATGCACGTCGCGCAGATAGACCGCCAGAGTGTTGTACATTTGCTGGTAGACGAGCAGCATCAGCATAGAGACCACGAGATAAGCAATGAAGAGCTTGTCTCTGGCTACGATGCCATAGCCCGCCAGGGTGGCCAGGATGCTCTCGCTGTTGGCGTCGTCGTTGGCGCTGGGCGCCGGTCGCGTCTCAGGAATCAAGCGGTAGACGATGAACCCGGTGATGGTGCTGGCAACGGCATCGGCCAGGAACAGCAGCAGATAGGATCGCGTCGCCAGCAGGCCGCCGATGGTCGGCCCCACGACCCAGGCCAGGTTGGCTGCCACGCGCAGGACGCCAAAGCCTTCGCTGCGCTGCTCATCCGGCAGCATGTCGGCCACCATCGCCTGATGAGCTGGGCTGGCGATGTTGCCCAGAAAGCCGACCACCACGGCCAGCGCGTAGAAGGCGGACAGATTGTCCTGCAGCCCCATGACCACACTACCTAGCGCGCTAAACAGCAGCCCGAAGAGAATGATGCTGCGCCGGCCCATGCGATCGGTCAAGGCGCCGCCCACCACGCTGCCGACGAGACCAGATACGGCGAAAAGACCGATCAGGATGCCAGCCTCGGTCATACCGACTTGAAAACGCCGCGTGACATAGAGCGTGAAGAAGGGAAAGAGAATCGTACCACCGAGACGGTCAATGATCACAGTGATGATGAGAATGCGGAACTTGAGCGGGAATTCCTGAAACGAACGGATGAGGTTTCTCAACATGAATGGATTATACCATGATATCGGTCATTAAGATGGTTGTTGCGACAAGTTCGGCTCACAGGTTGCTGCGGCGCCGCGCCCGCGCGCGGCGCGCGTCGCGGCATCGCCGTACCAGCGCACGAAGAAATCATGCAACTGCGTCGCATTGGTCACGCCTGCCAGATCCCAATCCACACCGGGCGCGGTGATGAAGAATGGGTAATCCTGCGGCCCCCCTAAACCGCCGTGCGTCGCCACGTGCTCCTCGAATCCCACCACCGAGCCGTCCGCGTACCAGTTACCGAGGAGCACCAGGTCGCCGCTGTGTGGAAAGCGCACCAGGCGGTCAATCTGCAGCAGTTCGGCCCCTGGATCGCCCAGATGCGGCAGCGTGTCTGCTAGTCGAGGGCTATCCAGACGCTGTACGCCGCGCGCGGTGATGCACACTGCGCGGCCCTGCTCGCGCCCCAACACCAGCCCAAAGCCGCGGTGAATGCGCAGCGCGCTCAGCAGATCGGGATAGAGGATGGCAATCTCACTGACGTCCATCTGCGCAGGGGTCACATTAAAGTAAACATGCGCCAGGCTGCCGGCCACGCGCACCACCACGTCGCTGCGCCGGGCCAGGTCATAGTCAATCTGCACCTCTGGATCTTGGGGCAAGCCGCGACGCAGCGCGCGGCGCAGAAGCCGGAGCAAGCGCTGACTGTACGGCGGCGCATGCGCTTCGACAGCCTGCAGCTCGCTGTGCAGTAGTTCATCCTGCATCGAAGCCCAAGGCGCCTGTCCGCCCTGCACATCCACTACAGCCTCGCCCACATGCGTGCGCACGAAGTCGCCGAGCGTTTGCTGAAAAAGTTCCTCGAAGGGCCGGCAGCGGCTCATGCCATGATCCGAGAAAATGAAGAGATCATAGGCGCGCCGGTGTCGGAACTGACGGCGGATCTGGTCAAGTTCATGGACGCACGCATCAATGCTGCGCAGGGCGCGCAGCGCTTCGGCAGACAACACGCCATGATGGTGGGCGCGATCATCGTAGCCGTAGTAGTCCGTGTAGATGGCAGGGACGCCGCGATAGATGTCTAGCGCGACGGCAAAGGTCTGAATCTCACGGAAGAGGACATTGAGCGTCACCGGCGCCAGCGGTGAAAGCAGCGTCGCCAGCGGGGACGTCAGACCGCGCCAGATGCGGCGCAGCCGCGCCGCCGGCGGCCCAGCCTTGTGTCGGCTGCGCAGCCGGGCGCGCAGGGTGCGGGCATATTCGCTCAGCGCCAGCCACAGCGCGCGCAGCGAACGGCGCGGCGTGAGTAAAAAGATCAAGAAGAAGAACGAGCCGCGCAGATTCTGGCTCAGATGCTGACGATTGAGCGAGGACAGGGTCAGGATCGAGGTGCGCGCATGGCCGTCGAAGAGGTTGAAGTAGCTGGAGCCGCCAGTCAAGATGCCGTAACGCCCGGCGCTGAGCCGATCTTGCAGGCGCTGCAAATGCGCCGGCACTTTGCAGACAACGGTATGTCCGCTCTCTTTTTCGAACCAGCGGAAGGACGGAATGTCCCAGTTATTGCCAAACAGCAATCCCGCCTGCACCGCGGGTGTGCTGCTGGGCAGGCCGCAGCGCCAGCGCTGCAGACGAAAGCCCTCACGCGTGATTAACCGGTTGAGGTGCGGCATCGCGCCACGTGCGAGCGCATCCAGCAAATAGCGATGCGCAAGCCCGTCAATCTGGATGATGAGGAAACCTCGGCGCCCATCACCGGGCATGACGCCGCCGCCCAGGCGTGAAGCGAGCGCCCCGTATTTGCGGCTGTAGTACCACGTAGCGAGCGAGGTCAGCCAATCAATCAGGCGTTGCACGAGCCAAGCCACTTGCATGATGACATTATGGGCGGAAACGCTCATTTGAGCAAAATCAGCTCCTCTCTGGCGATTGGGCCAGGCAAGGTGACTAGAAAGTGAACAAGTTTTGGCCTTGCGCTTGAGGGTGCAAGCAAGCTATACTGCATTTAACGTGCCTGATACGTGAGATAGGGAGGAACGGATGGTAGACCCTGCATATGAAAAGGATCATTCAATGCCTGAAATCGTGACCCGATTGCTGGACGCCTGGAACAGTCATGACATTGAGCAGACGGTGGGCTTGTATGGCCCCGATCATGTCGTGATTGATATTGCGGAGGCGAGGACCTTACATGGGGTGGAAGGCATTCGCCAATCGCTGAGTCGCTATTTTCAGGCGTTTCCCGATTTGAGCTTCCGGGCCGATGAGGTCCTGGTGGATGGCACGCGTGTAACCCTGGTCTGGACTGCCCACGGTACACATGGCGGCGCCATCATGCACATCCCGCCGACAGGGCGCCGCGTCACCGTGCGCGGCGTCACGCTGTTGACGATTGACGGCGATTCGGTGCGCCGCAGCGAATCGTTGTGGGATGTGGCCGGCCTGCTGCGGGCCATCGGATTACTGCCTGAGTTGAACCAGGACGCCTAGGTCGCAGCCCGCACGGCCTGAGATTTGCCGGAGGATGAGATTGATGACCCGTATGACTGAAGCCGCGCCAGCCTCAGCTGCCAGGCGCCTGCGTTTCAATCCAGAGCGTGTGGCCTACTTCGAGGCCGCCGGCTGGCGTGCGTACTATGACCGTCAGTGGCTGAAGCTGCTGCGCCTGATTGTGGCCTTGTGCCAGGAGCAATTTCGGATTCCGTTTCCCACGTCGCTGCTGGCAGCCTATTTTGTGACCAGAGCCTCTGTGGCTTGGGCGCCGGTAAACCATGACATAGGAGTCGTACAGGCTTTCTACGAGAAATTCTATCGCCTGGCGCGACGCTACTCTGGCCTGGATTTCGACCCGGCGCAGGCTGCGGCCCTCGAAACGCAGTACAATGAGGTGCATCGGCGGCTGGTTGGGCAGCCAGACAAGCGCGAGTTCATCGAGACGATGGTTCAATTGCACAGTGTGCTGTTTGGCATCACGCCCGGGCAGGCGCGTGCGTCGGCCGAGCTGCGCGTACGGGCAAACAACACGGTAGATCTGATCACCGGCCGCCTGTCCACCGACGTCGAGGGCGACTGGGCCAAGCTGGAAGAATACCTGCGCCAATGCTATCGCTCTATCGCGCAGGCGATGTAAAAAAGCACGTTTGCCAAAACGATTTGCCAATGGTAGAATAGCCTAACTCCCCCCGCTGGAGCCTACGAACTGGTCATGGTTCGTAAGTATGAATCATTGCAGGAAGTGCATGGACGCCATTCGCCTGCCGGGCCTGGTGGACGTGCATGTCCATCTGCGCGAACCCGGCTACGAACACAAAGAGACGCTACGCACCGGGACGCAGGCTGCCCTGGCCGGGGGCATTACCACCGTTCTTGAGATGCCCAATACGTCGCCGCCCACGGCGACGCTCGATCTTCTGCGCAACAAGACCCAACGCGCGGCCACCTCGGTGGTTTGCGACGTTGGGTTTTTTCTAGGCGCAACGCGCGATACCGATCCACTCGCCACGGCGGCCGCTGCCCCCCACGCTTGCGGCCTCAAAATTTACGTGAGTGAAACATTCGGCTCTCTGCGCCTGGACGATCTGGCCCAGTTGATGGCCTTTTTTCGAGCCTGGCCCGGCCCTGGGCCGATTGCGGTTCATGCGGAAGGGCTGACGTTGGCGACTTGCCTGGCGCTGGCCCAACTCTACGGCCAACGTCTGCACGTCTGTCATGTCAGCCGGCGCAGTGAGATCGAGCTGATTCGTCGCGCCAAGCAGCACGGCGCTGCGGTCACGTGCGAAGTCACGCCGCATCACCTATGGCTGTGCGAGGACGACCTGCCGCGCCTGGCTACCCGAGGCCAGATGAAGCCTCCCCTGGCCTCGGCGGCCGATCGGGCTGCGCTCTGGGCGCACCTGGATGTGATTGACTGCTTCGCGACGGACCACGCGCCGCATTCCCTGGCCGAAAAGAACAGCCCACAGTCGCCGCCTGGCGTTCCTGGGCTGGAGACAATGCTTCCCTTGCTGCTCACCGCCGTGTACGAGGGGCGCCTGACCCTGGACGACATCATCGCCCGGCTGCACACCAATCCCACGCGCATTTTTCACCTGCCCATCAGCGCCTCCACTTGGGTTGACGTGGATCCCCATGCCGTCTACGACGTGCCCGATCGTGGTTTTCAAACCTTGTGCGACTGGAGTCCGTTCAGTGGCTTCACGGTGCATGGCGCCGTGCGCCAGGTTGCCCTCCGCAACCAGATCGTTTTCGCAGACGGCGCGGTGCGCGCCGCGCCAGGCTGTGGCCGCGTCCTGGCGAACTTATAATCTGTCCGTGAGTTGAGAGGTTCAATCGTGCCGCACTCATCCAATGGCTGGTTCGGCCAGCATGTGTTGTCAGTCAACCAGTTCAACCGCTCCAAGCTAGAGCACATCTTCGAAGTAGCGCACAGTATGCGCTCCATGGTCGAGCGTTTTGGCACCGCCGATATGCTGCACGGCCATGTCTTGGCCAACCTGTTCTACGAGCCAAGCACCCGCACCTCGTCATCCTTCAACGCCGCGATGGTGCGCCTGGGCGGCCGCGTCCTCAGCATCAACGAGGTGGTTTATTCCTCTGTCAGCAAAGGCGAGTCGTTGCCTGACACCGTGCGCACCCTGGAATGTTATGCGGATGTCATCGTTCTGCGTCACCCGGAGGTCGGCGCCGCCGCCACCGCTGCGCGCTACGCCCATGTCCCGATCATCAATGCCGGCGACGGCGTCGGCGAACACCCCACCCAGGCGCTGCTCGATCTCTTTACGATTCAAGAAGAATTGGGCCGCGTGGATGGATTGAAGGTGGCGATGGTCGGCGATCTGAAGTACGGCCGCACTGTCCATTCATTGACGCGCCTGCTGACGCAGTATCATGTGGAGTTGGTATTCGTATCGCCAGACATGCTCAAGCTGCCGCCTGAAATCGTTGCCGAAGTGCACAGCGCCGGCCTCGCCTACCGTGAAACGGACGATATTCATAACATCATTGGCGATGCTGATGTGCTCTACGTCACGCGTGTGCAGAAGGAACGTTTCAGCGACCTGGCGCTCTACGACGTGGTCAAGGAACATTATGTCGTGGATCCGACCTTGATGGCGCGGGCCAAAGAGGAGATGATCGTGATGCACCCCCTCCCGCGTGTCGGCGAGATTGCCTATGCCGTGGATGATGATCCGCGCGCAGCCTATTTCCGCCAGATGCGCAACGGCATGTACATCCGCATGGCGCTGCTGGCCGCCGTTCTGGGTAAAGCGTAGGTAACTATTCAGGCGGCGCGCCGTGGCAAGGCAGCGATTGAAATCGCGCCTGATGGGCGTTCCGCCAGGCGTCCACCTGAGTGGACGCGGCGCCGGTCGGCTCCGGCCGACCTGGCGGCGGCACGCCCTTGCGGCCCGAATTCATTCGGCGGCTGCAGTCGGCGCAGGATGCCTGAATAGTTACAAGCGTAGTGCAAATTGCTCCTTGACCAATGACCCCGTCGTAATCGTGTGCGCAGAAAGGACACCATGATGCCCAACCGACAGAAGACCATCGGTATTTTGACCGGTGGTGGCGATGTTCCAGGCCTGAATCCCGCGCTCAAAACCCTCGTCTACCGCGCGGCCGATGACAACTGCAGCGTGGTCGGTGTACGCCGCGGCTGGGGAGGCCTGTTGCATTACAATCCCAGTGAGCCATCCAGCCGGGAGAACCACATCGTCCCGCTCGATCGTCAAGCCGTGCGCACGGTGGATCGCACCGGCGGCACCTTCCTCCACACCAGCCGCACCAACCCGGCCCGGGTGAGCAACGGCGATGTGCCCGCCTTCTTGCGCGATGCCAATTATGATCCGGCCGCTGATGCCAAGTATGACTTCACGCCGCACGTCTTGTCCAACCTGGAAAAGCTGGGCATTGACGCCCTGATTCCGATTGGCGGCGACGACACCTTGAGCTATGCCGAGCGGCTGCACCGCGAAGGTTTTCCGGTTGTCGCCATTCCCAAAACGATGGACAACGATGTCTACGGCACCGACTACTGCATTGGCTTTTCGACCGCAGTCACGCGCAGCGTCAACTTCATTCACAACCTGCGCACCAGCGCCGGTTCGCACGAGCGTATTGCTGTGGTCGAACTGTTTGGCCGCAACTCCGGTGAGACATCCCTGATTTCTGCCTATTTGGCCGGCGTGGATCGCACGTTGATTTCCGAGGTGCCGTTTGAGGTCCACAAACTAGCGCAGATGGTGACGGCGGACAAGGCGTCCAATCCGAGCAACTACGCCATGGTCACCATCTCCGAGGGCGCCTCGATGCTCGGCGGCGAGGTGATTGAATACGGACAGGAAGACGCTTACGGTCATCGCAAGCTGGGCGGCATCGGCGAGAAGACGGCCGAGGCCTTGCAGGCGCTGACCGGCTCGCATATGATCTATCAGCCGCTCTCGTACCTCATGCGCTCTGGCGCACCCGATTCGCTCGACCTGATGGTCGCCTTCAACTACGCCAATATGGCTATGGACCTGGTGGCCGAAGGCATGTCTGGGCGCATGGTGGCCTTGCAGGGCGGCACTTACACCCACATCCCCATCAGCACCATCATGCAGGGCAAGAAGCGCGTGGACGTGGATGAACTGTATGACATCAGCGAATATCGTCCCAAGGTGCGCCACGTCTTGGGTAAGCCAATGTTCCTATACTAGGCTAGGCCCTTCAGTTTGGTCGCGCGTGTGCGGGTTGTTGGGCAAATTGCCGCGATCGGTGTATCATCAGGTCAATCAACGGTTCATGTGGATTGCTGAGCCATTGTGCAGGTATGACGAAGGCGCCTGCACCGACGCTGCGCAGTTACATTTTTGATCAGGATGATTGCCGATGAATGATTCGCACACGCGCGCCCCTCGTAATCGAACGCTTCACCTTTCAAGCGCGGATGTATCGCGCTTGCTACCGCGTTTACGCCGCATGAGCAACCCAGTCAATCTGCACGAGTGCCTGGACACAACCATCCTCGGCGATGCCATGCAGGTCTTGCCGTGTCTGCCGGCCAGTTCTGTTGATTTGCTGATCCTTGACCCGCCCTATAATCTCACCAAATCATTCAACGGAACTATCTTCAATCGTCTGCCAGCCGCTGATTATGAAGCCTGGATGCGTGATTGGATGCGGCTTTGTCTTAGACTCCTCCGGCCAAGGGCGACAGTCTATTTGTGCTGCGAATGGCAGACGTCTGGAATAGTTCAGAGCGTGCTTGAGGAACACCTGACCGTGCGCAACCGCATTACCTGGGAGCGCGAAAAAGGGCGCGGCGCTCAACATAACTGGAAGAACTGCTCGGAGGACATCTGGTTCTGTACAGTGTCTCAGGATTACTGGTTTGACGTTGAGGCGGTCAAAATCAAACGCCGGGTCCTGGCGCCATATCGAGCCGCAAACGGCGATCCGAAAGATTGGCGCCAGGAGCCGGATGGAGAGTACCGCATCACGCATCCATCCAATCTTTGGACTGACATTTCTGTTCCATTTTGGTCAATGCCAGAAAACACAGAACATCCAACCCAAAAACCCGAGAAACTTATCGCCAAGCTGATGCTCGCTAGTTCAAAACAAGGTGATCTCGTTCTCGACCCATTTGCCGGATCTGGCACCACTGCCGTCGTGGCCAAGAAACTCGGCCGCCACTACATTGGCATTGAAAAAGAGGAGCACTATTGCCTGCTGGCAGAGCGCCGCTTGGAGTTAGCTGAGAACGATAGAAGTATCCAGGGCTACGTGGATGGGTGTTTTTGGGAAAGAAACACCCTCAGTCAACAAGCCAGGGAGCGCGAAAACGCCCTCTTAAATTCGTTCCAGGGCCAGGCAAGCCTTTTTGGAGCAAACAATGAAAAGTAGGCTCTTTCACACCGAGGAGTATCTTGCTGTTCAAGCGCGCGTCGTTGACCTCATCAATCAAAGCCCCGATTTCCTATCCGAGAATACAGCACAAAGCCCACGCGCCGCCGGTGATGCGATTGAAAACATCGTCGCTGCATCCTTCGATACATTGCTCGGCCCCTTGTGTGCTGAGTACTCCGCTAGTTTTGCTCGACGGGCCATGGCCGATCTTGCCTTCAAGGACACGGATGGTCTCTACTACATCGTTGATGTCAAGACCCATCGCGCAGGCACTCACTTCAGCATGCCGAACCTGACCTCGGTCGAACGGTTGACACGTTTCTACGAGGATGACACCAATTTCTTCACATTGTTATTGGTGAGTTATGCCGTGCGTGGACTCAAGTCCGAGGTCTCCGATGTTAAGTTCGTGCCAATCGAGTTTCTGGGCTGGGATTGCCTGACTATCGGCGCGCTCGGTTGGGGTCAGATTCAGATTGCGAACTCGAACTTCGTTTCGATCATCACGGGCTACTCCCGACGACAATGGATGCTGGAACTGTGCGATGTCATGCTAGAGTTTTACCCCAAGGAGATCGCCAAGATTGGGGAGCGAATCGGTCGCTTTGAACGGATACGGGCATTTTGGCAAGCGAAGAAGGAAGCATGATCTGGCATGGCAATTAATTTCTTTAGCAAACTCACGGCCGCGGCCCGCAAGAACGATTCTCTGCTCTGCGTCGGCCTTGACCCCACGCCCGAAGCGACGCCGGCCGCGTTTCGCCAGGCGGCGAACCCGATCCTGGCCTGGAATCAAGCCATCATCAAGGCCACGGCTGACCTGGTGTGCGCCTACAAACCCAACATCGCCTTCTATGAGGCGTTGGATGATGGCCTGGCGACCCTCAAGGCGACGCTGCGCCTGATCCCGCCGGAGATTCCGGTCATTTTGGATGCCAAGCGCGGCGACATCGGCTCCACGGCCAGCGCCTACGCGCACACCATCTTCGACCTATTGGCGGTGGATGCGGTCACGCTCAGTCCCTATCTGGGCGCCGACAGCGTGGCGCCGTTTGCTGAGTACGCAGACCGCGGGCTGTTCATCCTCTGCCACACCTCCAATCCGGGCGCGGCCGCCATCCAGGAACTGCCGACCGGAAGCGGCGCGCCGCTCTATCTGCAGGTGGCGCAGCAGGCGCTGACCTGGTCAAAACACGAGAATATCGGGCTGGTCGTGGGCGCTACGTTTCCGGAGGCGTTGACGGCCGTGCGGCAGGTCGCGCCGCACGCGTGGTTCCTGGCGCCCGGCGTCGGCGCGCAGGGCGGCGACCTGGCCGCGGCCGTGCAGGCCGCCATCCGCCCCGATGAACTGGGAGCCATCATCGCCGTCAGTCGCGCGGTGGCCGGCGCGTCTGACCCGCGCCAGGCGGCCGATGCGCTGCGTGCGGCCATCAACGCGGCTCGCACGGCCATGCCCACGGTCGCGGCCCATCCCGCTGCTCCTGCTGCGGAAGTTGCCCGTCAATCCCTCCTGACCAAGCTCTATCAGCTTGGCGCCATCCGTTTTGGGCAGTTCACCCTGGCCAGCGGCCTGCCTTCGCCGCTCTACATTGATCTGCGTCTGCTGGTCAGCGACCCCTCGCTCCTGCGGCAGGCCGCGGCTGCCTACGCCGCGGCGCTGGCCGGCGTGCCCTATGATCGCCTGGCGGGCGTGCCGTACGCGGCGCTGCCGATCGGCGCGGCGCTGAGCTTGCATGTGGGCAAGCCGCTGCTCTACCCGCGCAAAGAGGTCAAGGCTTATGGTCTGGGCAAAGCCATCGAGGGCGCGTGGCAGCCGGGTGAGCGGGTCGTCGTGGTGGAGGACTTGGTGACCAGCGGCGGCAGCACCCTGAAGACGGTTGAACTGCTGCGCGCGGCCGGCCTGGTGGTGGAAGATGTGGTGGTGTTGATTGATCGTGAGCAAGGCGGCCGCGCCAACCTGGCGGCCGCAGGCCTGAAGCTGCACGCCGTGTTCACCCTGGGCCAGGTGCTGGACAACCTGCACCATGCAGGTCTGCTGGACGCTGCGACCGTGGCCGAGGTGCAGGCCTATCTCGCGCACCAGGCGCCCGAATGAACCGGCCCCTTTGCAGCTTACAGGCGTTGTGTGATCGCCGTCTATGCCTGCAGACCCCGCCGAAGCGACAAGAGTGAGTTTGACGCATGGATGCTCCTGACCTGACCACCGATTTTTGCGGGGTGAGACTGCCCAATCCAATGGTGCTGGCTTCTGGCATCCTGGGCACCAGCGCGGCCTTGATGGCGCGTGTGGCCGCGGGCGGCGCAGGCGCGGTGACAGCCAAATCGTGCAGCCTGGCCCCGCGGGCCGGTCACCCCAATCCCACTGTGCTTGACTGGGGCGCTGGCTTCATCAACGCCGTGGGCCTGGCCAATCCGGGCCTGGAAGAGGAAATTGTGATTCTGCAGGCGACGCGGCAGCGCCTGCAGGAGGCCGGCCAGGGCGTCAAACTGGTGGCTTCCATCTTCGGCACGGCTGTGGAGGATTATGCGGTGTTAGCCGAGCGCATCAACGAGGCGCAGCCTGACCTGCTGGAGGTCAACATTTCGTGCCCCAACGTGCACGACGAACTGGCGCGACCATTTGCCGCCAGCTGCCCGGCCGCGGCCGCCGTCACACGGGCGGTCAAACGCGCGACCGCCATTCCCATTATCGTCAAGCTCTCGCCCAACGTGGCGGATATCGCGGAGATTGCGCACGCCGTGGAGGACGCCGGCGCCGACGCCATTGCGGCGATCAACACCGTCGCGGGCATGGCGATTGACATCCGCGCGCGTCGGCCCATCCTGGCGAACCGCGAGGGCGGCCTGAGCGGCCCGGCCATCAAGCCGGTGGCGGTGCGCTGCATCTACCAGTGCTACCAGGCGGTCAAGATTCCGATCCTGGGCATTGGCGGCGTCAGCAGCGGCGAGGATGCGGCCGAGCTGCTGATGGCCGGCGCGACGCTGGTCGGCGTGGGATCAGCCGTACACAGCCGCGGTGTGGCGGCCTTGGGTCAGGTGCGCGACGAGTTGGTGCAGTTCATGGCTGCCGAGGGCTTTGGCCGCGTGGCTGACCTGGTCGGCCTGGCGCACAGGACCTAGGCGCATGATTCACCACGCCGCTCGCATCACCGAGATCGTTGAGGAAAACTATCGCGTCAAGACCTTCACGCTTGACCTGGCCCTGCCGACTGCGCGACCGGGCCAATTCGCCATGGTCTGGCTGCCCAGTGTGAACGAACGTCCGCTGAGTCTGCTCGATGGCAGCCCGCTGCGCTTTACGGTCGCGCGCGTGGGCGACTTCACCACCGCCCTGCACAACCTGCGCGTGGGCGAGCGGCTGTGGGTGCGCGGGCCGCTGGGCAACGGCTTCACGGTGCGCGGCCGTCACCTGCTCCTGGCCGGCGGCGGTTACGGCGTGGCGCCCATGCACTACGTGGCCCGCGCAGCGCTGACCGCCGGTGCGCAGGTGAGCGTGGTCATCGGGGCGCGCACGGCCGTTGATTTGCTGTTCCTGGATCGTTTTGCCGCGTTGGGTGTCCCGGTCGTCACGACCACGGACGATGGCTCGGCCGGTCTGGCCGGCCTTGTCACCGCCGGGGTTGAGCATCTGCTGGCTGCCACGGCGACGCCGATAGATCAACTCTACGGCTGCGGGCCAGGTCCTATGCTGGCGGCTCTCGAGCGCCTGGCGGCTCAGCGCCACCTGCCCAGTCAGCTCAGCTGGGAAAACAAGATGCGCTGCGGCATCGGCATCTGCGGCACGTGCGAGAAAGAGGGCTGGCTCGTGTGCAGCGAGGGGCCGGTGCGCGTCGCCGCTTAAAGACTGGCGGCTGCGCGGCGCACCGCCGCGGCTGCTTCATCCACCTGCGCATCGGTCATCTCCGGGTAGAGGGGCAGCGAGAGGATTTCCTGCGCGACCTGCTCGGTCACGGGCAGCGCGCCTGGGGCCGCCAGGCGCCGGTAGGCCGGCTGCAAATGAACGGGCGCCGGGTAGTGAATCAGCGCGCCGACGCCCGACGCTTTGAGCGCCTCCTGCAACTCATCGCGGCGGGGATGACGGATCACGTAGAGATGATAGACATGGCTGGCGCCCGGCCGCCGGTGGGGCGTGAGGATGCCGCTGCCCACCAGCAGGCGATCATAGCGGGCCGCCAGCGCCTGGCGCCGTTCGTTCCAGGCCTGCACGTGCGGCAATTTCACGCGCAGCAGCGCGGCCTGCAGTTCGTCCAGGCGGCTGTTCAGCCCATGCTCCTGGCTGATGTAGCGCGCGCCGGCGCGCCAGCCGTACTCGCGCACGCTGCGCACACGGCCGGCCAGCGACTCCTGCGCGCTGACTACCATGCCGCCGTCCCCGGCCGCGCCCAGGTTCTTCGTGGGATAGAAGCTGAAACAGGCCAGGTCGCCCCACGTCCCGACCGGACGGTTTTGATAGCGGGCGCCGGCCGCTTGGGCGCAGTCTTCGATCACCTGCAGGTTGTGCTGCCGCGCAAAGGCCAGAATAGGCGCCAGATCGGCCGCTTGACCGTAAAGGTGCACGGGAATGATGGCTTTGGTGGCTGGCGTCAGCGCCGCGGCCAGCCGGGCTGGGTCCAGCGTATACGTGTCGGCTTTGATGTCTACAAGCACCGGGCGTGCGCCGCAGGCCACGATAGCCGCCACGGTGGCGACGGCCGTGTGCGCCACGGTGATGACCTCATCGCCTGGCCCGCAGCCGCAGGCGAGCAGCGCCAGGTGCAGGGCATCCGTGCCGGAGTTGACGCCGACCGCGAGGCTTGGGCCGGGCAGTCCCAGCCAGGCCGCGAACTCGGCCTCGAACGCGGCTACCTCTGGCCCCAGAATGTACCAGCCCGAACGCAGCACTCGTAGGGCCGCGGCCTCCACATCAGCCGCCAGGGCCGCGTGCTGCGCCTTCAGGTCGTTGAACGGAATTCCCATGCTTGTCACCTCTACCAGTAATGGCTTCCGTGCTGTTCGTAGTAGTCCACCATCCGGCGCAGTCCCTCACGCAGCGGAACCGTCGGCCGCCAGCCTAACGCCGCCTCGATCTTGCTGTAACTGGAAAAGACATCGCCAATGTCAATTTTCTGCCGCTCCGCCGGCCACGGCGCCAGGCGCACCTGGCCGCGTCCGGTGATCTCGACCAGCATCTGCGCCAGGTCGCCCAAGGCCACCGGCTCCAGGCCGCCCAGGTTGAAAACCTGCCCCGCGGCCGCCGGGTTGGCGCCGGCGAGCAGAAAAGCATTCACCACATCATCCACATAGGTCAGATCGCGGCGCTGACGGCCGTCGCCGTAGACTTGAATCTCGCGCCCTTCCAACGCCAGGCGCACAAACCAGGCGACGAAACCTTGCCGATTGTGGCGCAGCAGCTGGCGCGGGCCGTAGGTGTTGGTCAGGCGCAACGAGCTGGCAGCCAGGCCGTAGACCTGGTGATAGATGATGTGATACCACTCGCCCGCCAGTTTGTTGACCCCATTGACATCCGTGGGGTGCTGCAAATGTCGTTCGTCCAGCGGCAGATAATCGGGCTTGCCGTACTGCTGGCGCGTGCCCGCGTAGACGATCTTGATCGCCGGGTTGTGCAGGCGGCAGGCTTCCAAAATACTCAACTGGCTGCGCGTGTTGATCTCTAAGTCGGTGAACGGGTCGCTCATCGAGTCGAGATGGCTGACCTGACCGGCCAGGTTGAAGAGAAAATCATGCCCCGGTACGAGCGCGTTCATAGCGTGGGCATCGCGCACATCGGCCAGGTTGACATGCACGCGTTGGCGCACCGGTTCGATATTGAACCAATTGCCGCCGTAGGCTGGAATAAGCGAATCCACCAACGTGACCGCAGCGCCCAGGTCCACCAGGCGCAGGGCCAGGTTGGAACCGATGAAGCCCAGACCGCCGGTGACGAGGACGCGCGCGCCAGCGTAGGCCTGCGTGAAATCAAGGGGAGCGGAGTGGGCCAACTGGCCGTGATCTGTCATGCTAACCTCACTTCGAGCGGCGGACGGTCATTGTTCCCACCGCCGCCTCGTCGCCGCCGCTGGCAAGCGGCAGGCGTTCGCCGGTTACAGGGTTGTAGATGCCGAGCACGAGTCTGTACTGACCCGGCGCCAGGGCCGCGGGCAGCTCCAGGTTGCGGCGGTCTGCGCCCGGCTGTCCGGGCGCCCAGGCGCTGAAAGGCCGCGGGCCGAACCACACCGGTTGGCCGTCGGCCTGCGCCGCGTTGTGGCCGGTCGCGTCGCGCAGATGCACGAACGCGCTGACATCCGCCGCGTCTGGCGCGGCCAGCTGCCAGGTCAGCGTCAACGGCAGGGTGATGGTGACGCCCTGCGCGGTGAATGTGGACGGCAGGCCGGCGATGCGCTGCAGATCGCCCCAGGCCGCGCCGGCGACCGTTTTCCAGGCAGCAATGGGGGGCGTCTGCGCGGCTGTCGGCTGGTCGTCAGCCAGGGGAGCCAGGCTGCGTCCCCGGCGGCGCACGGCCGCCAGGCGCGCCCAGGTCTCCTGTTCGAACGACGTGTCGGCGCCCTGCACGCGCCAGCGCCGCGCCACATCGCTCCATGCATCGCCCTGGAAAACGCCGACAGCCGGCGCCCAGGCGTCAGGCAGGTACCAGGGCAGGGTCTCGACCAGGATCACTTCGCCTGGCTGCCAACGAGATGGTGGATACCAGAGCGTCGCCACGGCCGGACGCTGGGCAGGGTCATCGGCCAGGCTGCCGTCTGGCGCGACGGCAAACGGCCACACGTGCAGATCGAGCGGCAGCGGGGCCTGCGCCTGCCAGACACTGCGCCAGCGCGTCAGCCCCCACTTGCCGTCGTCCACCAGGTCGTAGCCCTGCATGGTCAGGCGGTCGCCGAAGGTGAGCGGCGCGGCGCGTCCCGGCGGCGCGATCAGCAAGCCGCTGCGCGCGGCGCGGGCAAAATCAAAGAACGCGTCGGGCAGGGCGCACTGCGCAAAAGCCGCGGCGTCAGCGCCGCGCGCGCAGGCCGAACCGCGACCAGTCCTTTGCAGAAGGACATAGCCGTCCGCGGCGTCAAGCACCTGCCAGCCCTTCTCCACCAGGTTCAGCACGGCCGCTTGAATCTCGGCCGGGTGGCGGTCGGTGGCCCCGGTCACGTCTACCAGCGCCCAGGTCGCCTCGCCAATGATGGGAAACTTGAACAGCTTCTCGCGATGGCTGAAGTGCGGATAGAGGGCCGTCGTCACGCTGCCGGGCGCCGCCGCAGGAACCTGCGCGGCAAAGCGGCTGAGCAGGCGCGCGTGCGGCGTCACCTCCGGCCAGCGGAACTCGCGGCCGAGCGGCGTGTAGCCCGCCGCGAGTTGACAAGCGAATGCCCAGACCAACAGCCAGACCAGGGCTGCGCGCGCGGTCCAGGCGCGGACGGCCAGCAGGCGGCGCACGCCAATCACGGCAGCCAGCGCCACGTAGGGGATGAGCGGCGCCGAATAATGGAATTCGCCGCTGAACTGAGCCGGGTACGCGCTGAACAGGTTGGCGAGCAGGAGGGGCGCGCTGAGCAGCAGAATCTCCGGCGCCAGCAGGCTGAGGAAGCCAAACGGCGCCAGCAGTCCGGCCAGGTAAGCCAGGCGCGGGGCCTCGGTGGCGATGCGCCAGACCAGGGCTGGCTGCGTGAAGAAACTCTTGACGATGGCGAGCGGTGAATCGCCGAGCGCGCCGTAGCGTGCAAAGTAGACCGATTGCTGCACGCCGTAGACCTGCGCCGCGTAGTGCGGAATGATGACAAAGGTCGCCAGGTAGAACCAGCCCAGGCTGAGGAGCATCACCAGCAGGCCGGCCGTCGCCGCGGAGAGGCGGGGCAGGCGGAAGTGCGCAGCGAGCGCGTTTGGCGCCTGATCGTCTTGAGTGCGCCGCGCCAGCCAGACCTGGCTGAGGACAAACAGCCCCAGCATGAAGGCCAGCAGCGCAGCTTCTTCTTTGACGCTTAGCAGCAGCAGGCAGGCCACGACGAACCCCCACCAGTGCCGGCGCTGCTGGCACCAGAAGGCCAGCAGAATGGGCGTCGCGGCAAAGGGGATGGCGTGAAACTCCGCCAGGTTGGCGGCCTGCAGCGCGGGAAAGAGCAGGTACGCCAGGGCGAGCACGAACGGCAGCCAGGCCGCCAGCCCGCCGGTTGATGGCCGCAGGAGGGCGCGGGCGAGGGCAAAGAGGATCAGGGCGCCGCTGCCTAGCGCGACCGTTTGCAGAATCAACAGGGCGCGCACGTCATTCCACACATAGAACACGAGCGAAATGGGCAGGAAGATCGGTTCCACATGGTCGGTCAGGCGCGTGCTGACATAATCGTCTTTGATTTCCTGCACGAAACGTCCCTGGCTCGTGTTCCAGATCGCCAGGTCCATCTGTCCCAGGTCGGCCATGTGGGTGCCCAGCGCCTCATGCGGCCGGATGGAGAGGACCGAGAAGCCGACCACATAGAACAGGAACGCCAGGAGCACGGCTATGCGCGCAGGATCGCTCGCCAGGCGCCGGCGTGCGGCCGCCAGCGGCGCCGCCGATGGACGGGAGCTCATGTCAGGCGATAACCGCCTGGCCTGCGCCCATCGCCAGCCTGCGGCCGCCAACGCGCCGCCGATCTCACCGATGACCATCCACAAGCGTGCGACGATGGCGATGATGGCGGGCAGGGGCGCACGGAACACGACCTGCAGCAGAAGAATAAGGACGCCTTCGCGCACACCCAGACCGCTGGGTGTGAGCAAGCTCAGGTAGCCGAGGACATAGGCCGCCGCATAACCGGCGATTAGCCAGGGCGTCTGCGTCCACGCGACTGGGGCCAGTCCACGCACCAGCGCGCTGAAGCCGAGGCCAAAGCCAAGCCAGACGAGGCCGTAGGCGAGCAGCAGGCGCGCCAGGTCGGACACGGTCAGCGTAATGCGCAGCGGCGGCCGTTTGAGCCAGGTCAGCACGCGGTTCAAGGTCGCTTCCAGCACGCGGGGATGGAGGAAGATCAAACCGAGCGGCGCCAGCCAGAGCGCCAGGCGTAGGCGGTCGAACCAGGCGCCATGGCCGGCCAGGCCAAAGTAGACGGCAGCCAGGAGCAGCCCGGCCAGGGTGGAAATGGCCTGGTGCAGGGCGATGCTGGTGAAGGTGACGGCGCGCGGGATGCCGTGTTGGGCCGCCATTTCGCTCATGCCCAGGAACTGCCAGACGTTGCCGGGAATATAGCGGATGATGTTGGACAGAAACCAGATGCGAGCCGCCTCGCCGTAGCGCAACGATCCACCGAGTCGCCCCAGGATGAAGCGCCACTGGTTGAGTTCCAGCAGCCAGGTGAGCCACAGCAAGGCGAGAGCCAGCAGCAGCCAGCCAATTTGGATCTGCCACGGATACGCCTGCAGCTGCCGCCACTGGGTGGCAATCAGCGCGCCTAGAAACACGAGAGCCAGCACAAAGACGCCCGCTTGCAGCCAGGGGCGCAGGCGCGTCATCAGTCTGCGCGGCCCTGGTTGGGGCGGGGACGGAAAGAAACCAGGTTCCGCGGCTGGAACCTGGTTTCCGGTGGCTGAAGTTGGCGGCTGACTCATGACGGCCAGTATAACACCGCGCTGACGCCGTCACCAAATTGAACGGGGAATGGTTTTCGACTACTGACCTGGCGTTTGGCGCATGGGCATGGTGACGAACGTGACGCCCAGGTATGGTTTGGCCGCATCGTCTGGATGCTGACCCAGCGTGACGGTGACCGTTTGGTCTTCGGCGCCGCGGCGCAAGGTGAGCTTGGCCTGGTCGCCTGGTTTGTAGGCCGCAATGGCGTCGCCCAAGGTGAAGTCCTGGCTGAGCGGCTTCCCATCCACGGCGGTGATCAGATCGCCCATCTGGATGCCGGCGGTGGCGGCCGGGCCGCCAGCCGTCACAGCGTGAATCAGCGCGCCGTTCATGCCCATCACGCCAGGGCTCATCGGCATCTGATCATCTGGCATTCCAGGCATGTTGGGCATGCCGGGCATGTTGGGCATGCCGGGCATCATCGGAATCTGCTGATTGGGCTGCTGCGGCGCGGCGAGCGCTGGCGAGCGCAAATCAGCGCCCCTTTGCTGCCTTTGTGCAATCATGTAGCCGGCCGCGCCGCCGATGGCGACCGACACAGCGGCCACCAGGCAGAGTGCGATCACGGCTACGACCGCGATCAGCACGATCCTGTTACGCGAACTACTATTTTCGTTCATGTTAATCTCCTCTTGAAGCATCTCCCGCGGCTGTGGCGGGAACCGGAATCATCGTGTGGGCGTCATGGCTGCTGTTTGTCTATCCGCAGGCCAGCCAGCCTGCACATGGCCGGATTTGCCGAATGGCCCACCGTCCACTATACTCAACGCCCATGACACATGTCAGCGATTGGTTTCGCTCTCTCAATTTGCACGGCGGCCGCTTAATCCAGGCCGTCTCTGGCCCACAGCGCCGCCTGGTCGTCGCCCTGCTTAGCCTGGCCCTGCTCCTGCTCGGCGCGTTGACCCCCGCGGCCCAGGCGGATCCGCACGGCTGCACCGGCGCGGACGTCAACGCCAACTGCAATTTCAACAACTTCTACTCGTCGCCGTACGGCTCCGTGCCTGATGGCTGGACGCCCTTCGTGCTTAGCGGTTCGCCCGCGTTCGTGGAGGCGGTGGACACCTACTTCGGTCCGCCCTCCTTGCAGATCTGGTCCGACGGCGGCACGTTCCAGGCCGGTATCTTCCAACAAGTGCGCAATCTTACGCCTGGCGCCACCTACCTGGCGTCGGTGGGGTGGGCGGCGGCCAATGAGCCGAACGCCTTTGGCCGCAAGCTGGGGCTTGACCCCACCGGCGGCACCGACCCGACGGCGCCCACAGTGATCTGGGGCACGATGCACTATGGGCCAGGGCGTTTCGGCAACTATTCTACACCCGGCGATCCCAACCTGGATGTACGCGCCGCTGCCAAAGGCGACACCATGACGCTCTTCTTCTTGGTAGACCACAATTACAGCACGGGCGTCAACCTGATCTTCGTGGATGCCATCAGCCTGGTGCGCGATGAGAGCCAACCGGTGGCGCCGGCCGAGCCGCCAACGGCGACGCCGCGCCCTGCGCCCCGGTCCGCGGCTCGGCCCCTGGCAAGGCCAACCAGCGCCCCCACGTCTACAGATACGCCTTCACCCACGGCAACGCCCTCCGCAACGGTCACGGCAACCGCCACGCATACCCCTTCACCCACGGCAACGCCCACGGATACGTCTACGCCTAGCGCGACGCCCACCGCCACGCGCCTGCCACGCGCTACGGCGACGCCCACGGCCGCACCTGCCGGGTTGAGCGGCCTCGCCCGCGCGCATCGTCCCTTGCTGCTGCCCGTTGGTTTCACCGCCCTGTTCGGATCGGTCGGCCTCGGCGGCGTGCTCAAACGCCGTCGCGCGCGGCGCTACTTCTGATCTACACGCCTTCCACGTACTGCTGGACTATCTTGGCAAATTCAAGCAGATCATCTAACCCAGAGACGATCACGGCCTGCACAATGCGGATGTCCATCTTGGTGTATTGGTGAACCAGCGTGTTGCGAAACGCCACCATTTTTATCAAACGATCCAGTAAGCGATCATCAATGATGCGCTGCGTGTATAGTAATCGGAAACTGTCCCGGCTGGACGAGGGAATTCCGAGCTTGTACATCCTGATGACGAAGTTTGCCAGGTCAATCGCAGTCTCACAGCCTCTGAGAACGTTTAGCAGCGCGGCGTCCTGGTGAGAGTAGTTCGCGGCGAAGCCAGCGCGGTCGGCTTCGTATTCGTCTCTCGCGCGTTGGACGCAGCGCTGAATGCTTTGGATCTTGTTGGTGACGACATCGTTCATACGGCGTAGGCCTTTCCGGTTTTGCGGAACTCCTCAAGAATCGCGGCGCGCTCCTCGTTCAGTTTTTGGTAAAAGGAAAGCGTCAGCATCTCAAATTCGCCCACCGCGTTGTCGTCTGCCACATAGATTCGACGCCCTGAGGTGACGATCTCGTGTTGGAAAACGGTCTCCACCTCCCGCAGATTGACCAGATCAACCGATTTGTCCAGGGCGGCTTCCAGGTCGTAATGGCAAGGCGTCAGCATCAAATACGGCTGCTGATGAGCCTCTTGATAGGGCAGCAACACGGCAATATCCACATCGCTCGTGGGCCATTCGTCGGCGGTGCCATACGTCCCAAAAAGATAGATCGCCTGCGTCGTGGGGAAGTATTGCAGAATGATGCGCACAATCCTATCGTATTTGTTCACTTCTGCATCTCCCCGCGTGTCATCACATCCTTGCCGGCGATTTCCATGCTTCTGACCGCCCACCTGCGGCGCAACAAGCGCACTCTTACTTCACATAAATCGGATTACTGAAAACCCAGCCGCGGGCTTTGCCCCAGGCGCGGCGCCAGGCCTCCACGCGGTAGATGCCCGGCTGATGCGACGCGTAGCGCAGACTGGCGCCGCGCGTCTGTGCAATCACCTGACCGTTGCGCAGCAGCTTGATGTGCGCCTGGCCGGGGGTGTTGATCTCAAAGCGCACCAACTGCCCGTTGGCCGCCAGGGCGTCGCCCATGATGGCGGACTCCTGGCCATTGTTGGCCGTGAAGCGAAAACCGCGCGTCGCGCCGGGCAGGTCATAACCCACCCAGGCGTGACCCGCGCGCAGCGCGTCGTAGATCAACGCCCGGTCATGCGCCGCCTCGCCGGTGAGCGGCTCCGTCACCAGCAGGTGCGTGTTGACCGCGGCGAAGCAATCCTGGTACGACAGAAACAGCCGCTGCAGCGGCCCGAGGTGATACGTATGCGCGTGCGCATCGGAGCCGCCGATGGCGACGATGGGCTGCGGCCGCGTGGTCAGCAGCTCGTCCCATTTCGCCAGCATCTCCGGCCACGGCCCGGTGGTGAAGAAGTGCGGCAGAAACAGCAGGGGTACGGCCGACGGCTTGCTCTTCGCATAATAGCGAAACTCCGACATAAAATTCCACAGTTCGATGCCGGTGAAACCACTGACCTCCCAGTTACGCCATTCGTAGGTGTCGGGCATGAGGGGCGAAGGGCGTTCAATGGGGTGGGCCAGGAAGGTGAGCGCGCCCTGGCGCTGCGCGGCCTCGATCAACCCCTGCGGCGTCGATGCATGCGGCGTCACGTCGCTTTGCACGCCAAATACCAGGCAGTGATTACCCTCGGGCTGCAAGTTGGCGTCATTGACCTCTTCGCCTACCAGCAGCAGGACACGGTCGCGCCAGCCTTCTTCTTGCGAAACCAGGACATTATGATCCGTGGCAATGATGAAATCGAGGCGCCTCGCCTGCGCCGCCGCCGCCAGGTCCTGATGGGTACCGGCGCCGTCCGAGTGAACGGTGTGCATGTGCAGGTTGCCCACCAACTCATGCCATTCCGCCCCGGGCCGGGTTGCACTCATGTCGCTCACAATTCCCTCCTGCGCTCACGCCTTGTGCAGCGCAATCGCAATCTGCTCATCGCCGATTTTGACCACCTGGCGCTCCGACGCCTCTGAGGCGCTGCCTGGCGCCAGGGAGAGCGCCAACGTCTCGCGCTGAATGAAGTCAGCGAAGAGGACGAACGCCGCCGCGCTGTCCCCTTCCGCGACGTACGTCACATGGACACGATCATCCAGGGCAAAGCCGGCCTCCTTGCGCAGGGTGTTGATCGCGCGCACCAGGTCACGCGCGTAGCCTTCGGCCACCAGTTCTGGCGTCAGGTGGATGTCAACCGCCACAGTCACGCCCTTGTCGCTGGCAATGGCGAGGCCGCCACGCGATTCGGTTTGCACCAGGATATCTTCGCCGCTAAGGCTGACCGGCGTCCCGCCGAGGTCAACCGTAACGGCCTCGCCGCGCTGGAGGGTCGTCGCGACAGCCGCCGGATCGAGGCTGGCCAGGGCGCTGCGCACCAGCGGGAAGAGCTTGCCCAGCCGCGGCCCCAGCACCCGGTTGTTGGGCAGCAGCTTATAGTTTACCAACGCGCCCACCTCGGCCACCAAATCAATCTGCTTGACGTTTATCTCCTCGCTGAGTACATCCAGCAGCTCAGCCAGGTCGGCGCGCGCCTGCGGCGAGCCGACATGAACCTGGGCCGTGGCCAAGGGCTGACGCAGCTTCACATCCGCGCTGCTGCGCGCCGCGCGGCCCAGGGCGGCCACATTGATCGCCAGGCCCATCTTGTCGAGCAAGCGGCGATCCATCAGGGCGGCATCGGCTTGCGGCCACTCGGTATGATGCACGCTGCCTGGCGCGGCCGGGTCCACGTTGCGCACCAGGTTCTGGTACATGGCTTCGGTCGTGAACGGGATGAAGGGCGCCAGCAGCCTGGTCAGCGTCACCAGCACCTGATAGAGCGTGCCGAGTGCGGCCAATTTGTCAGCGTCGCGTTCACTCTTCCAGAAACGACGGCGCGCGCGCCGCACATACCAGTTGGAAAGGTCATCCAGAAACGCCTCGGTCACGATCGTGGCCCGCGCCGAGTCAAAACCGGCCAGTGCATCGGTGACGGCGGCCACGGTTTCATGCAGCCGCGCCGTGATCCAGGCGTCCATCTGCGCGCTGGCCGAATGCGGCGAAGCGAGCGGCGTCTCACCTGGCTGCCAGTCGTCCAGGTTGGCATAGGTGACGAAGAAGCTGTAGACATTCCACAGGGGAATGAGGAAGCGCCGCCTTGTTTCGTCGCCCAATTTGTAACCGAAGAGCAGATTCTGCTCCGGCCGATGATGGAGATAGAGCCAGCGCATCACGTCGGCGCCCATCAGGTTGGCCGCCTCGTTGAATTCAATGGAATTGCCCCATGATTTGTGCATCTCACGGCCATTTTCGGCGAGCAGCGTAGCGAAGCCCAGGATGTTCTTGAAGGGCGGCCGGCGCACGAGCGCGGCGCTTTGCGCCAGGAGGCTGTAGAACCAGTTGCGGAACTGGCCGGGAAAGCTCTCGGTGATGAAATCGGCAGGGAACCAGCGCGCCCATTCCTCCGGGTTTTCGCGGTAGTGCATGGTGCTGAACGCGACGATGCCGGCGTCGAGCCACGGATTGCCCACGTCTTTGATGCGCGTGCTCAGCTCGCCGCACTGCGTGCAGCGGATCTTGATGGCGTCAATGTAGGGGCGATGCGGCGTATGGCCTTCAAAAACTTCGTAGCCCTCCACCGCGCGCGCCTGCAGTTCATGGTCGCTGCCGATGACGTCGAAATGCCCGCACGCCTCGCACTCCCAGATGGGCAGCGCCAGGCCCCAGTAGCGCTTCTTGCTGATCATCCAATCGTGCATGTTGCGCAGCCAGTCCATCTCGCGGTCATAGCCAAATTCAGGATGCCAGTTGATCTCATCCACGACATCCATGATCTGATAGCGCAGGCTGGCCTCTTTCTCGGCCGCAGTCACCTCGGCGCGCGGCTTATCATACAGCGCGCCCATGCTGATGAACCACTCGTCCACCAGGCGGAAGATCAGCTCCTCGCCGCAGCGCCAGCAGGTGGGGTAACGGTGGCTGTAGCGCTGCGTGCGGTAGAGGACGCCCTTGGCGCGCAGGCTGTCGAAAATCGGCCCGGCCACCTCGGTCACATGTTGGCCCGTCAGCCAGGCAAAGCCGTCCACGTAGACGCCGTTTTCATCCAGCGGCGCGACCACCGGCAGTTGGTGCTCCTTGCTCAGCCCAAAGTCCTCCGCGCCGCAGCCAGGCGCAATGTGCACGATGCCGGTGCCCTCTTCTTCGCCCACGTCCTTCCAGGCGATGACCCGGTGCCGGTAGGCGCCGCTGAGCGCCTCCGCGGCCGCGGGCAGCTCGTCAAACGGGCCGCTGTATTCCCAGCCGAGCATCTCCGCGCCTTTCAACTCACCCACGATCTCGAATTTGCCTTTGAGCGTACTCTTGATCGTACCCTTCGCCAGATAGTAAGTCCAGCCGTCATCCTGCGTCACTTTGACGTACGTCAGCGACGCGCCCACGGCTGCGGCGATATTGCTGGTCAGCGTCCAGGGCGTGGTTGTCCACACCAAGAGTGCCTCTTTGTCGCGCCCCACCAACGGGAACTTGAGATAAACCGACTCATGCGTCAGTTCTTTGTAGCCGTCAGTCACAATCTCGTGCTGGCTGATGCCGGTGCCGCAGCGATAGCACCACGGCATGACATCGGTGCCCTTGTAGAGCCAACCCTGGTCATGGCACTTCTTGAGGAAGCTCCAGATCATGTAGTTGTTTTCGTTGCTGAACGTAAAGTAGGATCCGCCCACGTCTGGCATGCCCAGTCGCCCCACGACTTGCTCTACGGTGTCGGTCACCGGGCCATTCGCGCCCTGAATCGTTGCCGGCTGTGCGGCGTCTTCGCTGAGGAGGCTGCGCAGGCGTTGCAGCTCGGCTGGATCGTTCCAGTCCATCCAGTAGCCCAGGCGGATGGATTGATCGGTCTGCACCGCGGCAAATTCGAGCACGCGCATCTTGCACAGCTTGACGAATTCGGCCAGGCCAAAGGACTCAATGTCGCGCTTGCTCTTGAAGCCCAGTTCCTTTTCGACATTCACCTCAACCCACAGGCCCTGGCAGTCGAAGCCGTTTTGCCAGCGTTGGTTGTAGCCCTGCATCGCGTAGAAACGCTGGAAGAGGTCTTTGTACGTGCGCCCCCAGGCATGATGGACGCCCATCGGGTTGTTGGCCGTAATCGGGCCATCGAGAAAGCTCCAGCGTTTGTCGCTCTGCCTGCGCAGCCGGCGCAGTGCATTGAAGGCGTCGGTCTCGCGCCAAAACTTCAGAATATCTTGCTCCAGGGCCACGAAATCCACCTGGTTGGGTACGTCCTTGAACGCCATTCTTTCCCCCAAAATATAACATTCTGTCAGTGCAAGAGATGGATAAGATCAGACTCCGATGCTACGTCCAATTGCCTTCGGTAGCTTCGACAGCGGTCTACAACAATCCGCAATATTCTTGTCGTGAAGTAGATTCTTGTTCAATTCTCGACTATATATATGTGGACGTTGCACATGCTTAGGATAGAATTCTGTACGTCTAAAGAAACGATAGGCTCTTGCATCATCCGAGCAAATCAGTCTACAACCAGACGCAATAATAATCGCAACAATATGAGGATCGTCGAAATCCGGATGAGACAAAGTACGTGTCAACTGTTGCTCAATCTCATCAACTTTGGTGCTATCCACTTCAACGATCTTTGATGCCTTCTTTAGTTCGATTAGCAACCTAAAGTACTTAGTTGCTCTTGCTAGTTCCCGCCTATATGTCGTTCCACCGTAAACGATTTTTCCGTGCCCATGGACAATCCAGTCTAAGACAGGTCTGAATTCAATGTGACGTTGAGATTCCTGGTCGAACACGGAAGCAAGGGAATTCGTGTCAATCACAATGCACATGCTATAGCCCCAGGATCCTCATTTGCTCACGAATGAAAAACTCCCGAAAAGCACTGGGCTGATCTTCTGGATACTCTCCATCCTTACCTATCGAAATAGGAATGACATAATTACCGTCGGAGTTTCTTCCAAAAAACAAGACTTGCGAATCTGGATAAGAATCGTCGGTAAGTGTGCGGTAGTTTAACCGAAATCTGTCTATTGTGTAGTCGCTATGGGTTTCAACATAGAACTGTTTTTGCTCGGAGACGGCCAGTTGAAAGATAACGTCGCCGAGGGCTGCCTGTGCCTTTGGATGTAAGTGTACTTCCGGCTGTTGAATTGCGAATATAGTGCCTTGTGGGCGTGCAAACATCTCAACGACAACCGGTAGTGCTTGTGAAACGCCATATCCAACATTTACAAGGGCCACATGCATGTTACTCAGAATTACTCTGAGCTCGAAAGGAGAAGCAACCTCTTTGCCAAACCCCTTAATTTCCAGCGACTCGAACAAGCCACTTTCAAGGCCAAATTTCTCCATGAATTTTCGAAATTCAGCAGATTCCTTGCTCTTGAGCAATCTTCTTATCAGATAGGGAGTATGTTCGCCCTCTGGGTTGAAATCAAGCCTATATTCATCGTAAGTGCGTTTGGGCTTGCTCCTTATCGGTGCCAGCCATGCAATGTTGTAAGCAAACTTAGGCATACGCACATTGAATTGATGCTTGTCGTCCTGACTGATACTCTCATCATGTATTTGCTGTATCAGTCGATCAACAAACATCAGGGCTGAACGGCGACTGAAAGTGTCTTGTTTTGCCAGTAACTCATAGTTTTTGCCTTCTACTGAGACCGATGCCCACCCCAGCAATACTGCCCTGACGAATTCTAGCGGCAAACTGTCTCTATCAATGTGTTGAAACTGGTAACGTATTTGTTTACCGCTAAATTCGATTCTAGCTTCTCCTTGCAGTCCAATGTAGTCATATTGACATATTAGGGGATTATTGTCGACCTCTTCAAATGTCATTAAGACTGCTTCGTAGTGTTTGGGCTCGTGTTCCTCACCGGGAGAGCTTGGCACAATGTACCCTATCCTAAATCGTCCTTTTGTTCCAGAATGTACACTGGCGATATCTCTGTAGCGGCCCAGATTCACGATGTCGCTATTGAAATCTTGGTTGAACCAGAATTGGGGTGATCCAAGCAAAGAAATCAAGGACAAGACTGATGTCTTTCCTGTGCTGTTTTCTCCGACGAGGAAATTAACCTTCGTAAGCGGAATCAGTACATTATGAAAACCTCGGAAGTTGTCTAGAAACAACCAATTACTCACTGATGCTTTCCTCCTGTCTGCTCGACAGAGCAAACGAGTTCGTCAATACACTCGTGCGGATTGACCAGCCCTACTGAGCTAAACTCGCGCATGGCTGTTCTATCTTCCTATCCGACATCCCACCTTGCCCTTGCCCAGAATCTGGCTGCAGGCCGCTCAAGTATAGCACATTGCCCGAAGTTTACCAGAAAAAACAGGCCGGGTTCTCGCTTGAGCCCCGGCCTGTGTTGGCGACTTGTGACGGCCAGCCGTCACTCGTGACCGCTTACTGCCACTTTTCCAGGGCATCCTTGACCGCCGCGCAGAAGGCGTCGGCCGTCGCGCCGTCCAAGATACGATGGTCGTAGCTGAAGCCCAGGGTGGTCATCGGCAGGAAGGCCAGGTAATCGCCCACGTTCGGCTCCAACGGACTGCCCTTGCTCACGACCACTGGCCGCTTCTCAATCGCGCCAACGCCCAGGATGCCGGCCTGCCCGTTGAGGATGACCGGCGTCTGGAAACGACTGCCGGACGTACCGTAGTTGGTGAGGGTGAAGGTGCCGCCTTGCAGTTCATCGGCCCGCAGTTGATTCTTGCGCGCGCGCTCGGCCACATCGTTGACCGCGCGTGCCACGCCGAGCAGGTTCAGATCGCCGGCGTTCTTGATCACCGGGACGATCAGGCCGCCGATGCCGTGTTGATCGGCAGGCAGCGCGACGGCGATGCCGATGTGATAGGTGCGCTTGATGATCAACCCCTCGTCGGTCCAGGTTGAGTTGGCGGCCGGTACGGCCTTCAGCCCGGCCAGAATGGCCTGGATCAGATAGGCCGTCACGGTCAAGTTCACGCCCGCAGCCGCAAACTCTGCCTTGTGCGCCTTGCGATGCTCCAGCACAGCGGCCATGTTGAGGTCCCACATCGTGGTGACGTGCGGAATGCTGAACGCGGCCTGCGTCGTGTTGCGCGCCACAATCTGGCGCATGCGGTTGTGCGCCACGAATTCCTCGCCGGCTGACAGTTTGCCCGGCGCCGGCGCGGCTGGGGAGGCTGGTCGCGGCGCGGTTGCGGCCGCGGGCGGCGGCGCTGCGACTGGCGCAGCCGCAGGGGGCGCGGACGGCGCGCTGACAGGCGCGGCGCTGGCTGGCGCGATGCGCGGGGCCACAACGACCGGTTTGCCTGCGTCGCGGCTGGCAGCGGCGCTGAGGATGTCGTACTTGGTCAGGGTGCTGAGCGGCCGTCCCGCGGCCACGTCGCGCAGATTGACATGGTTCTCCGTGGCCAGGCGGCGCACCACAAGCGACGCCACGTCGCGCAGGTCGGCATCGAGGGCCGGGGCGGGTGCAGCCGCCGGTGCTGGCGCAGCCGTCGGCGCCGGCGCGCTCTTCTGGGCAGCCTGGTGGGCCACGACATCTTCCTTGGTCACTTGCCCGCGCAGGCCCGATCCCTTGATGCTGCTCAGGGACACCCCCAGCTCTTCGGCCATCCGCCGCGCCACGGGAGTGGCTGACGGGGCTTCGCGGCTGGCCTCTACGTCAGCCGGGGCCGCCGGCGCGGCGGCCGCGCTTTCGCCCGCTTCGCCCACCAGGCCGAGCACCGGGTCGGCTGGCAGGAGCTCGCCGTCGCTGTAGTTCAGTTTGAGGATCGTGCCGCCCACCGTGGCCGGCACTTCGGTATCTACCTTGTCGGTGGCTACTTCAAGCAGAACGTCGCCTGGTTTGATGGTGTCGCCCACCTTGACCAGCCAGCGTGTGACAATAATGCCATCAACCCCTGAGAGTTGGTCAGGAAATCGCAGTTCTGTCGCCATTGCCTTACTCCTTACGCGCCGCAGCGGTCATGCCCAACATTTCCAGAACGCTGGCTTTGATCTGGCGCTTGCGCGGCAGAATTTCTTCTTCCAGGGTCATCGAAACCGGAATCGAAACCGGCGGCGCGCCCAAACGGCGAGCCGGCGCCTTCAGAAGCTCCGGCGCCTCCTCGTACACGCGCGCGACCACCTCGGCGCCGATGCCGTTCATGGCATACGACTCGTGCACGGCCAGCAGGCGCCCGGTTTTGCCAACCGAATCGAGCACGGTTTCCATGTCCAGCGGCACGATGCTGCGCAGGTCCACAACCTCGATTTCGATGCCGTATTCTTTCGACAGCTCGGTCGCCGCTTCCAGCGCCTGCAGCAGGCAGTAACTGAAGGTGACTACGGTCAGGTCGCGGCCGGGGCGTTTGATCTCGGCCTTGCCGATCGGCACCGTGTACTCCTCGCCGGCCGCAGGAACTTCGCCCTTGGTGAAGTAGAGCAGTTTGTGCTCCAAGAAGACCACCGGGTTGTTATCGCGAATCGCTGAGATGAGCAGACCCTTGGCATCATACGGGGTGGATGGCGCCACGACCTTCAGTCCAGGATAGTGCGCCAGGGAGCTTTCCACCGACTGGCTGTGCTGTGAACCGTAGCGTTTGCCGCCGCCTTGCTGCCCGCGGATGACCATCGGCACCTGCACCAGGCCGCCGTACATGTAGTGCATCTTGGCCGCCTGGTTCAGAATCTGATCCGCGCAGACCAGGAAAAAGTCCATGTACATCAACTCGCACACCGGCCGCAAACCGGTCATCGCCGCGCCCACGGCCATGCCGATGAAAGCCTGCTCGCTGATGGGCGTATCGAGCAGGCGCTTGGGGCCGAATTCGTCGAATAAGTTACGCGTGACGCGGAAGAGACCGCCGTAGCGCCCCACGTCTTCGCCCATCAGGAACACGTTGACGTCACGCTGCATTTCCTCGCGTAAGGCCTCGTTGATCGCCTGAATATACGTTGTTGTTCGCATCGCCATTTAATTGACTCCTTGCGCCGCTTCAGAGGGCAAACACGTCGGTGTAGGCCTCGGATAAATCGGGCCACGGGCTTTTTTCTGCAAACTCCACGGCCGCCTTGACCTCTGCCTCGACGTCGTCGCGTATCTGCTGCAGCTCGGCCTCGCTCACGCCGCGCGCCGCCAGCTTGTTGGTCAGCACGACCAATGGCTCGTGCTGACGCTGATACTCGATTTCTTCCGGTGTGCGGTAGGTTTCCAGGTCGCCAGCCATATGGCCGGACAATCGGTAGGTCAGTCCCTCGATGAAAGTCGGGCCCTCGCCAGCCCGCGCGCGCGCTGCGGCCTGCGAGATGGCGGTGTAGACCACTTCCACGTCGTTGCCATCAATCTGGACGCTTTCCATGCCATAGGCGCGCGCAAACAGGTACAGTTCAGGCGGCGCCGAGGTTCGATAGGTTGGCGTCATTTCTGAGTAGCGATTGTTCTCGCAGTAGAAGATTATAGGGAGCTTCCACTTGCTGGCGATGTTGAGCGTCTCGTGCATGACGCCCTGGAAAATGGCGCCTTCGCCAAAGAAGGTGATTGCCACGCGATCTTCGCCGCGCAGATAGCTGGACAACGCCAGGCCGGCTGCGTGCGGCACCTGTCCACCGACAATACCGTTGCCGCCGTACAAGCCCAGGCTAGGCTCCATGAAGTGCATGGAGCCGCCTTTGCCTTTGGCAAAACCCGTCGCGCGGCCCAACACCTCGGCGATCGCCGACTGCGTGCTCATGCCACGCGCCAGGGCGTGATGATGGCCGCGGTAGGTGTGGGTGATGTAGTCATCAGGGCGCAGGGCCGCAGCCATTCCCACGGCGCTGCCTTCATGGCCGATGGCCGTATGCATGGCGCCGCCAATTTTGCCTGAGACGGCCATGTCGAGAAGAGACTCCTCGGTCCGTCGAATGAGCACCAGGGTGCGGAACATCGCCTTCAATTGCTCGGTCGGCAACTGGATGACGTCCAGCTTGGTGTCCGCGCCGGATGACCAAAGATCCGTGGTCAGCGAATTGGACATAGACATTTCCTTCCCGTTGTTTGGTTGTTGTTCATCAGGCCTTTGGAAACGACGCGCCCCATGGCCTTGATTCTGGACGGTCTTCCGTATTGTGACGGCCTATTGGCCCTGACCGTAACTGAGTCGGGCAATAAAAAGCACAGAAGTCTACAGCTTGCGTTGAGACTTCTGTGTCCTCGAAAGCGTTTTCGCGCCCGCCTGCCGCTTGACCCGTAGATCTTGACCGAAGTCTTGCACGAACTACGAACAAAGACGGCACAAGGTGAACGTTATTATACTCACGCCAGACGCGATGGCAAATACATCCCACCCAAATGGGTGGGCGAAAGACCACCCGCTTTCAGTCCGCGGCGGCGCCCTCATGTGCGCATCTGCGCAGTCGTTCCAAATGCAGCGCACATTCAACCGCAAGGAGCACATGCGGGGGTGGATGAACACAAAGAAACGGCAGATCAGACGGAAATCGGCAACTTCTCTGCGTTCTTTGTGATCTGCGTGGTCAAAAACTCAACGGGCGGTCACGTCAAAAACCCAACGGGCGGCCACACAGGGCCGCCCCTACTTGACATCAAATCAGCGTGTAATTATAATGTGACTACTTGAAGATAGGAGGGACGCGTATGACGCTCGCCGTGCAGACCAAGATCGTGCGTATTGGCAACTCACAGGGAATCCGTATCCCCAAGCCGTTACTTGAACAGGCCGGGATCAGCGAACAGGTGGAGCTTGAGGTTCATGACGGCCAGATCTCCATTCGCCCGGCGCGGCGCGCCCGCGCGGGCTGGGAGGAGCGATTCGTCGTCATGGCGGCTATGGGGGATGATCGGCTTCTGGATGGCACTCAGCTTGCCGCAACCACCTGGGATGAGGAGGAGTGGGAATGGTAATCGGGTCGGTCAATCGGTTCGATGTCTACCTCGTCCTGCTTGACCCAACGGTTGGCAGCGAGATCCAAAAGACCCGGCCGTGCCTGGTGGTGTCGCCGGACGAGATGAACCATCACATCGCCACCGTGATCGTGGCACCGATGACCACCAAGGGCCGCCCTTACCCCAGCCGGGTGCCCTGCCGGTTTGAGGGCCTCGAAGGCCATGTGGTGCTCGATCAGTTGCGCACCGTGGATAAGGGGCGGCTGGTTCGACGCCTGGGGCGCATTACCGATGAGGTGCAAGAAGCCGTGCTCGTCACGCTGGCTGAGATGTTTGCGCCGTAGGCCTTTCAAGGCCACAGCGAACATTTGCCACATGTCCGGGTTTGACGGGGGCTTGGAACCCAGTTATCATACGCTGGTATGGCACAAAACAAGGATTCATCGAGCCTGACGCCGGTTCGTCCTGAGATTCGTTTGCGTCCCGTAACCGGGATGGTCGAAGGCCAGCATGCGGACCTGGCCCTCTATCAATTGAAGCTGATGGCCGCTCATCTGCAATTGGTGACCGGGTTCGAGGAACTCCTCGTGCTCGGAGCGATTCGCTTCCAGCCCTTCGAATACCAGATTCGCGCCGCACGTACCGCTTTGCGGCGTTTCCGGGGCCGCGGTCTGCTGGCTGACGAGGTGGGCCTGGGCAAAACGATCGAGGCCGGGCTGGTGCTGAAGGAATACCTGCTGCGCCAGATGGTGTCGCGTGTCTTGATCTTGACCCCGCCGGGCCTGGTGGAGCAGTGGCAGGAGGAGCTGGCGGTCAAGTTCGACCTGACCGATTTTGTCACCAGCAACAGCCCTGACTTCCGCAGCCTGGGCGCGGGCGCCTGGGAACACTATCCCCACGTCATTGCCTCGCTGGCCACTGCGCGTCGGGCCGAACATGCCATGGCCATCACGGCCAAGGAATACGACCTGGTGATCGTAGATGAGGCGCATCATCTTAAGAACCGCTCATCGGCCTCCTGGCAGCTTGTCAACGCGCTGCAGAAGAAGTACATTCTGCTGCTCACCGCGACTCCCGTACAAAACCGGCTCACGGAACTGCACAACCTGGTCACCGTGCTCAAGCCGGGCCAACTCAAGAGTCCTAAGGAGTTCAGCCAACAGTTTGTTGCGCGCGGCGATCCTCGTCTGCCCAGGAACCGCGCGCTGCTGCGAGAGCTGCTGGCCGATGTGATGGTGCGCCATACGCGCGGCCAGATCAGCCTCAAGCTGCCGCCGCGGCGCGCCCACACCATTCGTCTGAAGCTGCACGCTGACGAACAAGCCCTCTATGATGGCATCACCACCCTGGCCCGCCGCATGATGGAAGATCAGATCACGTCCGCGCACCGTTTTGGCGTGCTGACCCTGCTGCGCGAGGCGGGCAGCAGCGCGGCCGCAACCCTTTCCACCCTGCGGTCGTTGGCCCAGATTGCATCCTTGTCGCCCTACCGGACCTCCCTGTTGCGTCTCGTCGAACAGGCTGAAACGATCCGCGGAACGGCCAAGGCCGACGCCTTGCACAAGCTGTTGGCAGCCCAGATGGCCGGGGGCCGGGACGATAAAGTGATACTCTTTACCCAGTTCCGCGCCACCCAGGAGATGCTGGCGGAGCGCCTGCGTGGGGAGAACATGCCTTGTGTGGTCTATCACGGCGGCCTCAGCGCCGCGCAGAAGGATGCGGCGATTCGAGAGTTTCAGGATAAGCAGCCGATCCTGCTCTCGACCGAAGCGGCGGGTGAGGGGCGCAATCTCCAATTTTGCCGGGTCATGGTCAACTTTGATCTGCCCTGGAACCCCATGCGCATCGAGCAGCGGATCGGCCGTATTCATCGCGTGGGCCAGGACCGCCCCGTGGACATCTTCAACCTGGCCGCCGAAGGCACCATCGAGGATTTTGTATTGGACATCCTGGATCACAAACTGAACATGTTCGAGCTGGTCATCGGCGAGGTGGACATGATCCTGGGTCAGATGGGTGATGAACGCGATTTCGAGGAGATCATCCTGGACATTTGGACGCAGGCGCGTTCGCGCGAAGACCTGCAGCAGGGCATGACGGGATTGGGCGAAGACTTGGTGAAAGCGCGCGCCGCTTACCAGCATGCCCAGGAATACGATGAAGCCTTGTTCGGGGAGGATTTCAACTCCGAATGAGCGAACAAAGGACGTCAGAGCACTTCGACCTGGCGCGCTTTGTGCTGGGTTACCTCGAACACGAAGGCAGCGTGGCGGCCGCGCCAGCCTTTGGTGTACATGAGGTGCTGCTGCCTGACGAGCTGGCGGCGGCCCTGCGCGTCGAGTCCTATCTCAAGCTGACGTTCGATGCCGGCGCAGACGCTGAAGCCCAACGCATCTCTGTCAACCATCCGCTGGTGGAGGCGATTGCAGATCGCCTGACGCATGAAGTTGGCTATGCCCAGGTGGCGATCAACCACGTGCGGCTGGAGAAGCGGGGGCTCTTCGACGTGGCGGTCAAATCCTGGAGCTTCCCCAACGCTCGCCTTGCCGCACTGCGTGACGCGGTCGAGCAGCCTGCACTGCACCACTACCTGCGCTTCAATTTCAAGGTCACTTTTCTCAGCGATGAGAAGCAAGAGCAGATCATTTCTGTGGTGCTCGATGTGCAGGGCGGGTATGCCGTGCACGATGCCGAACTGCTGGACCGCCTGGTATCCTTCGAGGCTGAAACGACGTTTTCGCACATGACGGTGGCGCCGCCCCGCTGGCAAGGCGCGGGCGACGTGTTAGCGCCTGCCACTTTGCACGCGCTGCTCTCTCGCGCCGTGGCCGCGGCTGAAGGCCTCCTGACCGATCGGCTGGCAGCCCTGCACACGCGCACGCAGCGCTTCCTTGAATTGGATCGGGCGCGCCTCGAAGACTACTACGATTCCCTGGAACATGACCTAAAGCAGCGCCTGGCGCGAACTGAGACAACCGAGGTCGAGCGGCGCCGAAACGCCGAATCCAAACTCGAAGCCCTGGCCGCAGAACGCAGCGCCAAGCTGGCTGACAGCCTGGCCCGCCACCAGATTCGAGTCGAGCTGGATCTCATCAACGTTCTGCTTACCATCCAACCCAAGATCATACTGCCCATCGCTATTGCCAATCGCCGCGTCACGGTGACCCGCTATGCCATTTGGAACCCACTCATCCATCGCTTGGAGCCGTTGGTGTGCGACGTTTGTGGGCAACCAGGCGAGGATCTCCACCTGTGCACAGGCGGCCATCTCGCGCATCGCCGCTGCCTGGCCCCTCAATGCACCGAATGCAACCGCACCTACTGTCAATTGTGCGCTGATCAAATGCGGGTGTGCGTAGTGTGTGAGCAGCCCGTCTGTCGCGCCAGCCTGCACGTGTGCCCGGAATGCGGCCGCGGGACCTGCGCCGAGCATCAGACGCTGTGTCATGGGGCCGCTGGTCAGCCTTTGACACTGAAGAAGCCAGCGCCTGCCGCGACTCCTCGCCCCCAGGCGCCGCCGCCTCCCGCACCCGCGCCGAAACCCCAAACCAAGCCCCCAGCGCGCAGCCCCGCCCCGCGTGCGCGCCCCGCGCCCAACAAGCCCACACCACCTCCAGTCCCCGCGGCGCCTACGCTGAAAGCGGTGAAGCTTCACGTGGAGATCTATGAGGATGACCCGCACATCGTGGCTTTCGTGATGCGCTCAACCAGCCGCGTGTTGGCGACGCGCGCCATTGACCTGACGCCTGATGGCATTCGCATTGCATGCAACTGCGAGAAGTCTCCCTGCCCGGCCAATGGTTGGATCTACCGCCCGGCCGCCGCAGCCGCGATCCAGGAACAGGTCGAAGAATTTCTTGTCGCCCTACGACAGGAATACTTCCTACCTCCCAAGCGCGTGGACTATCTTTACGTGGGCAACGACCAGCGGATGATCGAACGACCGATCTTCAGCTTGCCCTCCTGCTGGCGCCGTGAGGTGATGCTGGCCGCCGCGCGCCAGGAATTCGATCGCCGACGCAGCCAACGCTGACGCCCGCCCGTAGTTCCAAATGTGGCCTGGTTTTTGACCACAGAGATCACAAAGAACGAAAGAAGCTGCCAACTTGCGCCTGATCTGCCTTTTCTTTGTGCTCTCTGTGTTCTTTGTGGTTGGATGTGTGCTACGTTTGGAATTCCTCGACGCCCGCTGAATTGTTCGACATCCCGCCCACATTCGTGTATAATGTGCGCCAGTGCTTCCGCCTTGGGGCGACGATTTCATCGGACATTTCATCACAGCGGCGTTCCCTCGCGCCGGGGAGCAAGCGTCTATGCCCAGCGATTCCTGTCAATCTGATTTCATCTATGGCCTCCACGAGCCTGGCGGCGAGTGGGTGATGGAGCAGGCCGGCGCCAAAGGTTGGGTATTATTCACCGAAGCCATTGGGACAGACCCCAACGACCGGGGCGGACGCGACTACAGCAGCTACTGTAACCGTGGTTTTGGCGTGATGGTGCGCCTCAACAACGGCTATGAACCGGCCGGCACCCTTCCCCGCGCCGATCGTCACACCGATTTTGCACGGCGCTGTGCCAATTTCGTGCAAGGCTCGCGCGGCTGCACCATCTGGATCATCGGCAACGAGATGAATCATCCGGTGGAGCGGGCCGGCGGCGTGGCGGGCGAGTCTATCACGCCCGAACTGTATGCCCGCTGCTACCGCCTTTGCCGTGACGCCATTCGCCAGGTGCAGCCGCAGGCCCAGGTGATCGTGGGCGGCGTGGCGCCCTGGAATCCTTCGACGACCTACCCCGGCAACCCCAATGGCGATTGGGTGGTCTATTTTGCCGACATTCTCAAACTCCTCGGCCCCACCAACTGCGACGGCTTCAGCCTGCACGCCTACACCCACGGCGATGACCCCAACCTGGTTGCCAGCGAAGTAACGATGAACCCGCCGTTCCAAAATCGCCGCTACAATTTTCGCGTGTACCAGGATTTCCTCAATGCGGTGCCCGCCTCCATGCGCAGCCTCCCCTGCTACATCACCGAGACGGACCAGGGCGACATTCCGTGGACGAATCGTAACACCACCTGGGTGCAGCGCGCCTACGGCGAAATTGACTGGTGGAACCGCCAGCCCGGCAACCAGGTGATTCGCGCGTTGATTCTGTATCGCTGGCCGCAGGTCGCCGGCGACCGCTGGGGCATTGATGGCAAACAAGGCGTCATCGAAGACCTGCGTGAGGCGATCAAGTGGCGCTACACCTGGCCTGACAAGCTCGCAAAACGACCCGAGGTCATGGCGCGCTTTGTTGACTACACCATCCCTGCGACGTTGACCGCGGCAAGCGTGGTCACTGTCACCTTGCGTGTACGCAACGACGGCAGCAAGACCTGGCTCAAGGCGGGCGCCAATCCTGTGCGCCTGGGCTATCACTGGTTGGACGCCAGCGGCGCCGAGGTGGCGTTCACCAACGGCGATCTGCGCACCGAACTGCCCAACGATGTGCCTCCCGCCGGAGAAGTTGTCTTTTCGGCGGCCAAATTGGCTGTGCCTACACAGGCCGGCAAATATACGCTGCGCTGGGACTTGGTGGAGGAAGGCATCGCCTGGTTTCGCACGCGGGGCAGTCAGCCGCTGAGCGTAGCTGTGCAAGTCAATGCGGCGCCCGACGCGCGGCCGTCCAGCGAGCAGTTTTTCCCCGAAACCAACAAAACCGTGCGCGGCCCCTTCCTGGATTGGTTCCGGCGCTTTGGGCTGGACGTGGCTGGTTTGCCTATCACCGAACAATACCAGGATACGCAGAGCGGATTGCCAACGCAGTATTTCCAACGTGTGGCGCTTGAACTCGCGCAAAATAACGTGCGTCTGCGTCTCGTGGGCAGCCAGGCGCTGGAGGCGCAGCAGCAGATCGGCCAGCTGCAGGCGCGCATCAAGCAGTTGGAAGACCAGATTGGACGGAACAACGTCGTTGGCGGACGGATTCCGCCGCCGACCATCCAGGACATCACCAACACCCTGCCGCGGGATGCCGGCGCCATGGTTCAGCGGTCGCTGAGCGACATTCAGGCCGTCATACTCAACCATACGGCGGTGCGGCCCGAGGTTGGCGCCGACCGCGTCGCTGCCGCGCACCGTCAACGCTGGCCGGCCATCGTCCACCAGTATTTCATCACCATGGATGGCGTCATTCAGCAAACCAACCCGCTGACCGAGGTCGTGTCGCGGACCGACGCTTATATCTACAACGCTGTCAACATTGCCATTGCCGGCAATTTTACCGACGTGGTGCCGAATGAGGCGCAGCTGAATGCCGCCGCGGCGTTGATAGCCTGGCTGCTGCAGGAACTGAAGCTGCCGCTGGAGGCGGTCAAGGGCGTCAGTGAGTTCATCGTCACCGGCTCCCCTGGCCGTCAGTGGCTGAGCGGTCAGAATTACAAGCAGACTTTGCTAACCAAGATTCAGGCGATCAAGCCGGTCGGCGGCAGCGCGCCGCCCGCCTCCAGCGCGGAACTGGAGGCGCTGCGCAATCAGGTTAGAGACTTGAACGGTCAGCTGCAGGCGCGGCAGACGCAGCTTGATGGCCTCAACGCCCAGGTCGCCAGCCTGGCAGCACAGATCAAGGCGCGGCAAGATCAGGTGGACGCACTGTCGCGCCAGGTGCAGGAGAAGGACGGCCTGGTTGATGAGCTGAACGGCCAGATCATCGGCTTGCAGATGGAGGCAGACGACCTGCGGACGCAGTTGGCCGCGGCTTTGGCGGCCGGCGGTGGGCCGCGCGGCCCAGGCCTGCTGCCCGCGCCGGCGGTCAAGGATGTGATTGCGCAGCTCCCGCGCAAAGCGGGTTTCAAGTCACGCGATCTGGCGCAGGTCAAGGTGGTGGTCATCAATCACACGGCAGTCGATCCAACGGTGCCGGTGGAACGGATTGCGCAGCGGCACATGGACCGTTGGCCCGGCATCACCTACCATTACTACATTCTGGCCGATGGCGCCATTCTGCAGACCGGTAACCTGACCGAAAGCGTGGACGACCAGCAGGCGTGGCTTTTCACTGGCGTGCAGGTCTGCTTTGCCGGCAACTTCAACGCCGCCGCGCCGACCGAGGCGCAGCTCGACGCCGGCGCGCGGCTGTGCGCCTGGCTCTTGCAGCAGTTCAAGCTGCCGATCGAGGCGCTCAAGGGCGTGAGCGAATTCGTCGCGACCGCGTCGCCTGGCGCGCAGTGGCTGCAGGGCGCGGCCTACAAGAATACACTGGTGGCCAAGATCAAGGCGGTGCAGGCTAGTGTTCCGCCTGGCGACGCAGGCACGGGCGACGCCGACACAGCCGCCCTACGCGCCGAGAATGCGCGCCTCAAGCAGGACCTGGCCGCTGCGCAGACTGGCCTGGCCAACACGCAAGCCACGCTCAACAGCACCCAGGCGGCGCTGGCCGCGGCGCAGGCGCAGTTGACCGCAGCGCAGCAGAATGCCGCCCGCCTGCAAACCGCGCTGACTCAGGCGCAGGCGCAGGCGCAGACGCTGCAGGGACAAGTGGTCGCATTGCAAGGCCAGGTCAGTCCGCTGGTGCAGCAGGTGGGCGCGCTGCAGCAGGACAAGGCCGCGCTGCAGCAGCAGACGGCGGCTTTGCAAAAACAAATTCAGGACCTGCTGCGCGGCGCAAGCCCTCCTAGGCCAAGCAGCATCGAGAAGCCGGAATTTACGTACCTGGCGGATAAACTGCCCGTGAGCACGAAACCGGGCAATGTGTATGGCAAACGCCCGCGGTCGGCCATCACGCACATTGTGGTTCACCACACTGCGGCGCCGGCCGAGGTCGGGCCGGATCGGTTAGCAGCCTATCACGTCAACAGCCGTGATTGGCCTGGCATCGGTTACCACTTCTTTGTCGGCGCAGATGGCGTGCTCTATCAGACCAACGATTTGGAAACCGTCTCTTTTCAGACCGGCGGCCACAACAACTACAGCATGGGCGTTGTTTTCGCAGGCAATTTTACCGATGTGCCGCCGACGCCCATTCAGATCGAGCGCGGCGCGCATCTGATCGCCTGGCTGGCGCAGGAACTCAAGGTGCCCAACAGCCAGATCATGGGGCACAAGGAGATGCCCGATCAACAGACCGCCTGTCCTGGCAATCAGTGGACAGGCGGCCAGCAGTGGAAGAAACTCCTCTTCCAGCGCATTCAGAGCCGGCAGAGCGGCGAAAGCGCTGCGCCGGCGAAGTTCATTCGCCACTATCTCCTGCTGTGGTGGCGCAGCGCAACCTCTTGGGCCGAGCCTGACTATCAGAGCGCCGCGAAGTATATTGGGCGCTTCAACCCGACCGTGGGCTTTTCGCTCGACGAGGCTAAACTGGCGGAGTATGTCACCATCGTCGGCGGACCGGGCGGCACGCCTGGCGATGCGGAAGACAAGCTGCGCGCGGCGGGCGTCAAAGTTGAGCGCATCGCGGGCGCTGACTTTGCCGACACCAAGCGTCAGCTCGACAGCCTGGCCGACAGCGGGCGCAGGTTCCGAGCCTTCGATGTGGCGGGGTAGGGGAGACTGAAGAGGAGATCGAAGATTGGAGATTACAGATTACCGTGTCGCGCTGCCCGTTTTTGAAGGCCCGCTCGATCTCCTGCTGCACCTGATTGAGCGCGACGAGCTGGACATCACGGCGGTTTCATTGGGGCAGGTCACTGGTCAATACCTGGAGTACCTGGGGCAGCTGCAGGAAACCGTGGATGACACCCAGGGCGATGCGCTGGCCGATTTCCTGGTCGTGGCGGCAAAACTGCTCTGGATCAAGTCCAGGGCGCTGTTGCCCAAACCGCCCGCGCTTGTCGCTGATGAGGAAGACCCGGCCGAAACGCTGGCGCAGCAGCTGCGTGAGTACCGCCGTTTCAAGTTGGCCGCGCAAGATCTGCGCCAGCAGGAAGCAGCCCATCAACCGATGTACGTGCGGGGCGCGTTGACGCCGGTTATCGTGCGGCCGCCTGGGCCAGGCGAAGGCAACCTCTCCGCGCTGCTGAAGGCAGTCCAGCGCGCGCTCATCAGCCTGCCGCCCAGCCAACCGGCGGGAGCCGTGGTGACGCCGCTGCCTTTCACCGTTCACGACAAGATCGCCCTGATCATGGCACGCGTGCGTGCGCTGGCGCCCACCACGACCGGCGTCTATTTTACTGACCTCTTGGAGACTGCCAACTCCGCCGTAGAAATCGTGATCACCCTGTTGGCCGTGCTCGAATTGATGAAACAGCGCAAAGTGCGCGTCGAACAGACGGCCATGTTTGGCGAGATCACGATTGGAAATGCTGAACGAGGAACGCTGAACGAGGAACGCTGAACGAGGAACGCTGAACGA